>BNJT01000444.1_pt1 | contig 91128 bp, 76 predicted proteins | sample 8540491 | NCBI WGS metagenome assembly BNJT01 (sample SAMD00202455, study PRJDB9452) | human saliva metagenome | host: Homo sapiens | reverse complement strand
ATGGTGCGATCCGTGCGGCCGACAGCGTCATCATAGCAGCCTGTCGAGGCAGCGCCTAACAAAGCGGTGCACAGCGTTCCACCGGCATTCCAGCTTCTTACTGCCCCGCACGGTGAGCTCCCCTCACCCTTCCCCCACGGCGAAGCGGAGCTCAGGAGGTCAGGACCGCACCGCGGGTGTCGATTCCGGGGCTGAGCACGCTCCAGCCGTGGTTCTCCAGGGCGAATCGGGTCTGGTCGGCCAGGGTGGACAGGACCAGCACCGTGGGACCGGCACCGGAGATGACGGCCGGGTAACCCTGCTCGCGCAGGGAGTCCATGACCGCCATCGAGGCGGGCAGGACCCCACGCCGGTACTCCTGGTGGAGCCGGTCCTCAGTGCCGGCCATGAGCAGGTCGGGGCGTCCGGCGAGCGCCAGCATGAGCACGGCCGCCCGGGAGGTGTTGAACAGGGCGTCCTCGCGCGGCACGGAGACGGGCAGGACCTGGCGGGCCTCCTTGGTGGACAAGCGCGTGGTCGACGGAGGGATGAGCAGGCTCACCCCCAGCGAGGCGTCCACCGGCATGGGCGCCGTACGCGGGTGCCCCCCGCGCTCGACCCAGGCGACGGTCGCGCCTCCGAAAACGGCGGGAGCGACATTATCGGGATGGCCCTCGAAGTCGGTGGCCAGGGCGAAGATCCGGTCATCACTGAGGGCCTCGGGCTCGGAGATGAGGCCGCGCGCCAGCATGAGCCCGGCAACGGCGGCGCTGGCGGACGATCCCATGCCCCCGCCGTGGGGGATCCGGTTGATGCAGCGCATCTCGAAGCCGGCCTGTGGAGCTCCGACGGCGTCGAGGCCGGCCCGCAGGGCCTGCACGACGAGGTTGTCATCATCGGTGGGGACCGTCTCAGCGCCAACACCCTCCACGATGACGCGGGTGGTGCCGGTGATCGGCCGCACCGAGACCTCGTCGTAGTAGCGGAAGGCCATACCGAAGGAGTCGAAGCCGGGTCCCATGTTCGCCGTCGTAGCCGGGACCCGGACGGCCGCGCGCTCGTAGACGATGCGCATGTCACTCACCCTCGACGCGTTGGATGGAGACGACCTCGGCGACCCGGTCGGAGTCCCGCAGCCCCTCGACGGCGGCGTCGAGGTGAAAGACGGGGGCCGGGTGGGTCACGAAGGTGACGACGGCCTGGTCCTGGCTGCCGTCGGAGGTGACGTAGGCGCTCTGGCGCACTGAGTTGATGGAGACCCCGTTCTCAGCGAAGACGGAGGCCATCGCCGCCAGGGAGCCGACAGCATCGTCGGAGCGCAGCTGGATCTGGTATCGGGTGACGGCGGCCTCGGGGCCGAGGACCGGCAGGCTCGCGTAGGGAGGACTCACGGGGCGCCTGACCGCCGTGGACCCGGTGGGCGGCGGCGGCGACGACGTCGGACAGGACCGCGGATGCCGTCGGGGCTCCCCCGCTCCCTGGCCGTAGAACATGAGGCGCCCGGCGCTCTCGGCCTCGACGAGGACAGCGTTGTAGGCGCCGTGAACGCTGGCCAGCGGGTGGTCGTTGGGCACGAGAGCGGGGTGGACCCGCACGGAGACGCCTTGTGCGTGCTCGTCATCGCGGTGCTGGGCGATGGCGAGCAGCTTGAGCTCGCAGCCCGAGGCGTGGGCCTCGCGGATGTCGTCGGCGGTGACCTCGCGGATGCCCTCGACGGAGACGTCGTCGAGGCCCACGCGTGTGTGGAAGGCGAGGGAGGCGATGATGGCGGCCTTGGCGGCGGCGTCCAGGCCGTCGACGTCGGCGGTGGGGTCGGCCTCGGCGTAGCCGAGTTCCTGGGCGGTGGCCAGGGCGGTCTCGAAGGACAGGCCCTTGGTGCTCATCTCGTCGAGGATGTAGTTGGTGGTGCCGTTGACAATGCCGAGCACGCTGGTGACGCGGTCGCCGGCCATGGACTCGCGCAGCGCGTAGACGACAGGGATGGCGCCGGCGACAGCGGCCTCATAGTAGAAGTCGGTGCCGGCGGCCGCCGCCGCGGTGTAGAGCTCGGGGCCGTGGGCAGCGATGAGGGCCTTGTTGCCGGTGATGACGCTGGCCCCGGCCTTGAAGGCGGCCAGGATGAGGGTACGGGCCGGCTCGATCCCGCCGATGAGCTCGATGACCAGGTCGTTCCCCGTGGCGACGGCGGTGGCGTCATCGGTGAGGAACTCCTGGGGGATGACGAAGTCACGCGGCGCGTTGACGTCGCGGACGGCGACACCGGTGATCTCCAGGCGCGCGCCGGAGCGGGCGGCGAAGTCCTCGGCCTGCTCGGTGAGGAGGCGAATGACTTGGCTGCCCACGGTCCCGGCGCCGAGGACGCCGACGGTGAGTGTGCGCTGGGCGGGTGAGAGGTCCTGAGCCACGGGATGACCACCTTGCTGTGTGTGCTGTGTTGCGTGCCGCTCGTGGGCACTTCGACTGCGTCATGCGATGGGGCCGATCGGCGGGCACGGACAATCGGCCGCCCGCCCGCGCTGGCCATCGCTGCGGGCCAGCATAAGGGGCATCGATCGCTGAGCGCTTGCATGTCCGCCTGTGGACACGCGGTCCCCTGCGCGCCCCGGTCCGCCGAGACGGGAAGGGACGCCTTCCGAAACCCAGTGGAGACGGCGCGCAGAGAGGAGGACGCTCTCAGCGGCGCCAGATGATCTGCTTGAGCAGCCGAGTGATCACCCGCCCCAGGCCCATGGATACCGGGGTGGTCGCACCGTCGGAGTAGCCCCAGGTCGGGGGCGGTTGCTCCAGGGAGGAGACGAAGGAGGTCAGTGAGGACGGAGAGGAGGAGGTCGTTGCGCTCATATCTTCAGGTTAGGGAAGCAGCACGGCATCAGCGCCCCTCGGGAGAACGATTGGCGGGGAGGGCCTCTCCTCCCTACGGCTGAGACGATCTGGCGGGGTTCTCCTGCATTTGGCAGATGCCTTGAGCATGGCTGGCAGGATGCCAGCCGGCCCGTATACAGAGATGACCAGTGGCCCCGCCCCGGATGAACCGGGGCGGGGCCACTGTGAGGGCTCTGAGCTGACAGAGCGTTCAGGCTCGAGAAGCGGTTACCCGCGTTCAGGAGGCCCTGCGGCGACGAGCCACCAGGAGGGCACCGCCACCCAGGCCGGCGCCAGCGAGCAGCAGCAGCGCAACGGCGTTAGCACCGGTGTGCGCCAGCGGCGGAGTACCACCGTTCGGCGTCTTCGGGGTGGAGGTGGGCGGCACCGGAGCACCCGGGGTGCTCGGCGGCTGCTGCGTGGTGGTCGGCGGGGTGTTCGCGGGCGGGTTGGACGCCGTGGGCGGGGCCTGCGTGGTGGTCGGCGGCGTCGAGGTGGTCGTCGTCGTGTTGGTCAGGGAGACCTTGACGAGCTCCTGGTCGCGGATGGTGAAGGTGTTGGTCTTCTGACCATCGATGGTGAAGACCGGCTCGCCCCAGCTGAAGCCGGAGGCGGCGGGCTGGGCCTTGGAGGTGTCCTCGGTGAGCGTGATCTTGGTGCCCACGGGGAAGGTGCCGTCGAAGGCGACCGGCTCACCCGGCTTGACCGTCACAGAAGAGGTTCCGGTGCGGCCCTCGCCGGCGGCCTTCTGGCCCTCGGGAGCCTTCCAGTTCGGGTAAGAGCTGGCAGCGGCCGGCAGCTCGTAGGCAACGTTGACGACGAAGCTGGAGCCGGCGGCCTGCGCGGCGGCCTCGCCCTCAACGACCTTGGTCACGTTGAAGCCGCCGAAGCCGGGCTCCATCTGAACCGAGATGTCGAAGTACTGGACATAGGACTGCTGCTGGGTGCTGGTCAGATCCGTGCCGTTAAGGTTGACGGTGTTCTCGTAGGAGGTGCCCCGCGAGGCGGCGACGGCGTTGCCGTTGGCGTCCACGAAGGAGACGGGGTACTCCAGGGTGAAGTTGGTGCCGTTCTTGAACGGACCGGTCACCTCGTAGGTCGCGGTGCGGCCGTCCTGGGAGTAGGTGGCCTTGATGTCGTAGTCACCGTATTGGGTAGTGGCGTCCTGGCCGGCGGCGTTGGTCACCGGGATGGACTTGCCGTCAGCCGGGCGCAGGTTGAGGACCGTGCGGGTGGCGTCGGCCTGGTTGAAGGTCATGCCGCCACCGAGGGTGTCGGTGAAGACGATGCTCTGGCGGGAGCCGTCGAAGGTCTTGCCGAGCTTGTCACCAGTGGCCTGGTTGGTCCCGAAGTTCACACCCCAGGTCAGCTCCTTGTAGTTGTTGTAGAAGCTGGAGGCCCACTTGGTGAGCTCCCAGTCGCTCTCCTTGGGGCCGCCGATGCCGCCACCGCCGGGCAGGGTGACGGTCGTGGTGACACTGTTGACGGTGAAGTCAACGGACTGCACGTCGGTGGACTTGGCAACCGTCACCAGGGCGGAGCCGGAACCCTTGAAGTTGTGGAAGCCGGCGGCCTTGAGCTCGTCAACCTTGGAGTTGAAGGTGCAGGTGACGTCCTTGACGGTCAGAGTGCAGGTACCGACCTCGACATCCTTGCCGCCGTACTCGACAGTCATTGGGTGGGTCTCGCTGTTCTGCAGGTTGGTGAAGTACTCACCCAGACCGATCGTGAAGGAGTCTCCGCTCTTGAGGTTGGCGTCGACACCGTCCCAGTCGAAGCTGAGGCGGGCGAGGTCGTAGGGTGTTGAGCTGTCCGTCCTGCTCAACGTTGTTGCCGTCCACTCGTGTCAGAGACAGGGTTGGTGACGTTAACGCTCTTGTTCTCCTCAGCACTCGCCTGAGGGGCGAACTGAGACATGATCGCGACGAGGGAAGAGAGTGAGGATGGCGGCGGCCCCCCTCACCGCCCCTCGCGAGAGGGCCGGCCGAGAGGCGGCGCCCGTGGACATTGTGTTCATGGGTTCTCCGGATTCCTGGCATAGATGACAAGGGTCTGCCTTGTGAACCATCACCGAACGTTCCCACCGTCTGTTCAGGATAGGGAAAGGCCGCCCCGTGATGACCAAGACCACTGTGTCACAAACCGACTGTTTGGGAACAGGAAACACTCAAAACACGCGCGACCTCACAGTCTCACCACATCAGAAAACGATGTTCTAGACAAGCAGACATTCATAAACTTGTAAAAAAATCCTACAATACGTGCGCGATAAGGCTATATCGAAACTGTAACTCCCCTATTAGGAAGACTGCACTTCAGTTGTGGTATTCCTCCAAAATATTCGACTATCATCTCAACTTCGAAACAGTTGTACTCAGCATTCTTTAAGATTGTTGTTACCCTCAGGTTTGCTTCATTATTTCATCAGAACATATATATACAGAAGTGCTGTCGTTGCAGGAATTGTTCCTGCAACGACAGCACTCAGCCAGCGATCGGAGATCTTCAGCCTTCGAGGCGCAGGAGGTCCTCAATGGTCTCGGGGCGCAGGACCCAGCCCGATTCGCACTCACGCACCCAGCGCACGCCGGGGCGGGTGAAGAGGTTGTAGTTGGAGGCCATGGAGCGCCCGTAGGCACCGGTGGCGGGCACGGCCAGCACGTCGCCGACAGCCAGATCCGCGGGCAGGTCCACGTCACGCACGACGACGTCGCCGGACTCGCAGTGCTTGCCCACCACCCGGCTGCGCACCAGCCCGGCCTGCGGGTCAGGGAGGCGGTTGGCAAGGAGTGCCGTGTAGGCGGCCTCGTACAGGGCGGGGCGGATGTTGTCGCTCATGCCGCCGTCGACGCTCACGTAGAGACGCGAGGCCCCTTCCCCCAGCTCGACGCATTTGAGGCCGGCGACCGTGTAGAGCATGACGGTGCTCGGTCCGGCAACGCTGCGCCCGGGCTCGATGGACACGTGTGGGACCGGATCGCCGAGCTCCGTGCACAGTTCGCGCACCGTCTCGGCGAGGGTGCGAGCGACCTCCGCCGGGCTGGGTGGCACCGGATCCGCACCGGTGTAGGCAATGCCGTAGCCGCCGCCCAGGTCGACCTCCGGGCACAGGCACCCCGTATCCGCAGCGACCTCGTGGCGCAGAGTGAGGACGACGCGGGCGGCCTCACGGAAGCCCGCCAGGTCCATGATCTGGGAGCCGATGTGGGAGTGCAGCCCGTGCAGCTCGAGCTCGGGGGCGGCGATGATCGCGTCGATAGCCTGCCGGGCAGCGCCTCCGAGGACGGAGAGGCCGAACTTCTGATCCTCGTGGCCGGTGGAGATGAACTCATGGCCACCGGCGTGCACGCCGGTGGTCAGGCGCACCATGACCTTGCCGGTCTCCTCGGGCCCGTAGCCGCCGCTGGCGCGCAGGTCGCGCACAGCGTGGACCGTGAGCTCGACCTCCTCGAGGGAGTCGAGGACGAGGTGGCCCACGTGATGGGTGAGGGCGACGGCAATCTCGGCCTGCGTCTTTCCGTTGCCATGCAGGCCCACACGGGTGGCGCTGGTGGTGGCCTCGACCCCATCCACCTTCTGCAGAGCGGCCAATCCCACGGCGAGCTCGCCGCGGCTGGCGGCGTCGATGCCCATCCCCTCCTCGAGGACCCACTGGGCGACCTTGGTGGTCAGGAAGGCCTTGCCGGCATAGAAGGCCTCTCCCCCGGCCATGCCATAGCTGGGCCAGAACTCCTCGTGCATGGCAGCGCTCCAGGAGGCGGCGCGACCGCGCAGGTCGGCCTCGTCCAGAACGAAAACTGGGCTCGGGGCGTCGATAAGGATCTCGGAGACGGTCAGCCCGCCCAGGGAGAGCTCACCGTCATCCGTGCGCCGCGCCGTGGTGGGCCACAGGTCGGGACGGTCCTCGGGCTCGGGGCAGGCCAGCGCCCCTAGGGGCGGCTCGCCGGCGGGTACCTGGTCGACCATCGACTCTCACATCCTCTCGGGTGCGGTCACACCCAGCAGGTCGAGCCCGTTGGCCAGGACCTGCCCGACGGCGTCGTTGAGCCACAGGCGGGCCACGTGGCCGGAGTCGACGGCATCGTCCCCACGGGGGGTGACGCGGGTGGCGCCGTACCAAGCGTGGTAGGCGGCGGCGAGCTGCTCGAGGTAGCGGGCCACGCGGTGCTGCTCGCGCAACCGCGCGGCCTGGGCCACGGTGGCGGGGAACTGGGCCAGGACCCCCAGCAGAGCGGCGTCGGCCGGATCGTCCAGGGCGCCGGGCTCGAAGGGCGCCTCGTTCGGGTCGCGGCTCACACCATGCTCGGCGGCGTTACGAGCCACGTTACGGGTGCGGGCGTGGGCGTACTGCACGTAGTAGACGGGGTTGTCGGAGGTAGAGGAGGCCAACAGGTCCAGGTCGATGTCAATCATGGAGTCCGTGGAGGAGCGGGCCAGGGCGTAGCGAGCGGCATCCACACCGACGGCGTCGACCAGGTCCTCCAAGGTGACGATGGTGCCGGCACGCTTGGACATGCGCACCGGGACACCGTTACGCACGAGGTTGACGAGCTGGCCGATGAGGATCTGCATGTTGGTGCCGGGGGTATCCCCGAAGGCCGCGCACATGGCCATCATCCGGCCGATGTAGCCGTGGTGGTCGGCCCCGAACAGGTAGAGGGCGCAGTCGGCGCCGCGCTCGCGCTTGTCCAGGTAGTAGGCGAGGTCGGCGGCGAAATAGGCGGCGTTGCCGTCCGACTTGATGAGGACGCGGTCCTTGTCGTCCCCGAAGTCGGTGGTGCGCAGCCAGGGTGGCGCCATCGCGCTCCTCGATGACGCCGCGCTCGCGCAGGCGGGCGATAGCGCGTTCGACGGCGCCGGAGGTGTGCAGGGAAGTCCTCATGGAAGAAGACGTCGAAGTCGGAGCGGAAGGCGTGCAGCTCGGCCTTGACGGCGGCAAACATGAGGTCAACGCCGCGGGAGCGGAAGACCTCGGTGGCCTCGGCGTCGGGCAGGGGTGGCCGGGATCGGGGACGGCCAGCAGCGAGCTCATCGGCGGTCACCTGCTTGGGCGATCTCGCTGATGTAGACGCCGCCGTAGCCGTCCTCGGGGGTCTCCTCACCACGCGCGGAGGCCAGCAGGGAGCGGGCGAAGCGGTCGATCTGGGTGCCGTGGTCGTTGAAGTAGTACTCTCGGGTGACCTTGGCGCCGCAGGCGGACAGGATTCGGGCCAGGGAGTCGCCGACGGCGGCCCAACGGGCGCCACCCAGGTGGACCGGCCCGGTGGGGTTGGCTGAAACGTACTCGAGGTTGATGTGCTGTCCGCTCAGGGAGTCGTTGCGGCCGTAGGCCTCTCCGGCCTCGACGATGGAGCAGGCCAGCTCGCCTGCGCTGGCGGCGTCGAGGCGGATGTTGAGGAAGCCGGGGCCGGCGACCTCCACGGAGGCGATGCCGTCGAGGGCCTCGAGACGCGGGACGAGGAGCTCGGCGAGATCGCGCGGCTTAGTACCGGCCCTCTTGGCCAGCTGCATGGCCACGTTGGTGGACCAGTCGCCGTGGTCGCGATTGCGGGGACGCTCGACGCGGGGGTCGGGGATCTCAGCGGCGGGCAGGGCGAGGGAGCCTTCGGCGGAGGCCTCTTCCAGGATGGTGCGGATGGCTGCGGCAAGCTCTTCTGGGGTCACGCGCGTCAGCGTACCGTCAACGGGCGGACCGGATCACGAGCGAGACTGGAAACCACAGGGCATCGTGGGACATGTCGCAGTCCCGTGCCGGTTTCGCTCCGGGGCCAGGACACTGGTACAGTCACGCCTCGGGCCCCGGTAGCTCAGTGGATAGAGCGTCTGCCTCCGGAGCAGAAGGTCGCAGGTTCGAATCCTGTCCGGGGCACCACACCCGAGCCCCCGTCGCCATCCGCGGCGGAGGCTCGCTCATGCGTGTTGGCCCAGGCTTCTCGGCCAGGGCGGAGCCCAAACGAGTTCCATGAGGCCGTGCGCCGGCTCCAGGCTTAGACGAGCCCTTCAGCTGAGAGTCTTCAGGGCGAGGCTGGGGACGTCGGTCATGATGGCGTCCACGTTGAGGTCGGCCAGGTAGCGCATCCGGTCGGGATCGTCCACCGTCCAGACGTGAACCTCCAGACCTGCGGTGTGCGCGGAGGCGACGAAGCGGCGAGTGACCACCGGGACGCCGTGGTAGCTCTCCGGCACCTGGACAGCGTCGACCCTGCCGCGCGTCCAGCCCCAGCGGGTCTGGGGCAGGGGAACAGCCGCCTCGCTGCGCAGCATGAGTCCGAGCACGTCGCCGACTCCCAGGGAGGTCATGGCTCGCGGCTCCTGACGGCGCAGCACGGCCAGCCGACGAGCGGAGAAGGAGGCGAACCGGACTCGGTCAAGGGCCTGGGCGTCACGCACCGTCTGCAGGGCGGCCTGGACGACGCAGGAGTCCTTGAGGTCGATGTTGAACTTCATCGTCGGGTGGGCGTACAGGGCGTCGTCGAGCCGGACGAAGCCGCGCCCGTCACCGGAGTCGAGGTCGGCCAGCTCGGCCCACATGACCTCCCCCACGGTGCGGGGGTCATTCGCGGTACGGCGCAGATCCTCGTCGTGACTGAGCACGACGACGCCGTCGGCGGTCAGCCGCAGGTCGGTCTCCATCCACTCCAGCCCGAGAACGGCCACGTGCTCGACGGCGCTCCAGGTGTTCTCAGGTACCTCGCGTCCGCCGCCGCGGTGGGCGATGACGGCAGGACGGCGGGTTCGTGACGCGGCAGGCGGCACAGTGGGTCTCCCTCAGCTGCAGTTGGTGGTGAGCTCGACGGCGTTGTGCTGCTTGAGCCAGCCCCACGGCTCCACGGTGGACTCGTCAGCGGTGTCGTCCTTGGTGCGCACCTCGAAGTGCAGGTGAGAACGGAGGACCGGCCCGTGTTGCCCACTCCGGCGATCATCTGACCGGCCTTGACGGTGTCACCGACCTTGACGTGGATGCCGTCCTCGTACATGTGCAGGTAGCTGGTGTACCAGACCTGACCGTCGATCTCGTGCTTGATGGTGATGGTTCCGGTGCCATCGACCATGCCGGCGGTAGTGACGGTGCCGGCGGCTGCGGCGTAGATGGGCGTCCCCACGGAGGCGGCCATGTCCTGTCCGGCGTGCAGCTTGCGGTAGCCGAGGGTGGGGTGGGTGCGGTAGCCGTACTCCGAGGAGATCTCGTAGGTGCCCGGAAGCATCGGGTAGAACAGCTGCGGCTTGGAGCTGAAGGCGCTGGTGTCACCGGAGGCGCCGGTCGCCGAGGAGCAGGTCTTGGCGGCGTTCTGGAAGGCCTCCCGGATCCTGGCCCGGGTGGCGGCGTCGGGCACGTTGGACAGCTGGGTGTCGGAGCCCTCGTCCAGGTCGTCGCTGCCCAGCACGGCACTGGCCACGGAGGAGGACTTCGTCCCGCCGGCGGCCGGGTTCTGCGTGGCGGAGCCGTTGGAGTGCATCTTCATGGCGGCCGAGGCCAGCGGGGTGTTGTCGAGGTGGCTGGACAACGGGGCGAGCACCGTGGCCACGGCCAGAGCCGACAGGACGGCGGTGCGCCCCAGAATCCCGGAGCCGGTGCGACGGCGGACGGGACGCGCGGGGGCGGGCCCGGTCGAGGAGTCACGGTGGGCATCGGGCTTGGATGCTGCCGTGTTCCTGGCCGACGACGTCGGAGCGTCGGCCTCATCGGCTGCTTTGCTCTCCTTGGTCTCGGCTGCCGTCCTCTCAGGCTTGGTCCTCCTGCTGCTCCGGGCGGCCTTGATGGCGTGAATGGCCGCCTCATCCGCGAGTGGCACCCCAGCCTTGCGGGCGGCCATGATCTTACGGACCTCGGGGACCTCGACGGTCTCAGCGCCACGGAAGTCCGTGATCCGCTGTGAGAATCGGATCTCGTGAGGCGTGTCGGGAGCGAAGGGCGCCTGCTCAACGGGCACCGACGATTCGGCCTGCGGTGTCTGGGTGGCGGCACGATCCACCTGCGTGCCGGGAGCACTGAAGAGGTCGGCGTGGTGGGGTGTGGAGGCGACGACGGGCTTGGCCGAGGCGGTCGAGACACTGGCGGGAGCTGCTGCTGAGGCGCGTTGCCGGCGGCGCCCCCCCGGAACGGGAGGCGGCCCCCGAGGCTGCTCCGACCTCCGGCTCGGCAGGGGAGGCCTGCGCGGCCGCGTGACGGTGACGCTGTGTGCCACTGGACGAAGCAGGAGCCGTGTCACTGCCGGCCCACCACGGTGTGGCGCCAGCAGGGTGGCCGGTTGCCGGCTCGAGTCCTGAAGTGGACTCAGCCAGTGACGCCGCGACCAGGGGTGACAGCGCCGAGGGCGTTGATGGTGCAGCCGAGGGCGCGGCGTGTTCGCGGTCATGAGAGCGGCGCTGGTCGTTGCGGTGCTCGGAGAAGTCCTCGAGCCGGTGCCCCCGGGGCTGCGGCGCGCTCGCGACGGCGGGGTTCCCCCGCGTCTGCTGGGTGTCCTCGAAGACACGGGCGGCCCGCAGAGCCTTGCGGGAGCGCCGGGTGGGCTGGGTGTCGCCGGTAACCTGCGGTGAGGAGGAGACGGACAGGGCCTCGGATGCGGCGCTGTGCGCCTGAGCTGCCGACGCGTGCGGGTGCGAGGTGGGCTCCGGCCGTTCAATGGCGTCAATGGCGCTCTGACGCCGCCGGGCCATCCGGCTCATCGGTGCGACGGGCTGCGACCGCGCCGGGTCCCCGGGGACCGAGGGCGCCGAACCGTTCTCCGGGCGCGTTGCCGTCCGCGTACCCGACACGGCTGCCGGAGGTGCCGCTGGTGCCACGGGCCGCTGCGGATGGTTCCGCTTCTGTGGGGCGAGCGGAACGTCGGGGAGAGCCGACGGACTTGGAGCGGTGACGGGGCTGGGGGCGGCGCCGGTCTCGGCACGGTGGGTGTGAAGGTCGCGACGTGAGCGGCGAGTGGCCCCGGCGACGTGAGTGGTGTGCGTCGTCGATGGTGACGACGGGACGGCTCCGACCTGCGCATCAGCGACCTGGCGAGCGGCTTCGGCAGCACGTTCCGCCTCGCGACGCTGACGTCGACTCATGGGCTGCGGGGTCACGTGGGAAGCCTCCAGATGGCTGTTGTCATAGGGAAGAAGTCATTACCGCCGGCGACCCGGCAGTTACGACGTGGTGGCCGCCAGGGAGACAGCCTGGGTTGTACTCGGTTAAAACAGTAGCGGTCTCCTGTGGGTCTTGCCAGGAGAACCAGCACACCTTTGTGTGACCTGCACTTCTCACACACAAACCCCGCGGTTCCATCCGGGCAACCGGTCCGGAACCAGAATCACGTGCCATACGAACGATTCAAGACCTGGTCACCACCGGCTGCACAACGGTCGACGATGGTCTCCCGAGGCGGCCCGTGTTGTGGGTATCCGCCGACTTCCGCCCTTAGATCACAATTTAATCACGGCGTTGGTGCTCCTCGCGCTGCATGGCGTCGTTGACCTCGCCGACGAGCTCTTCGAGGATGTCCTCCAGGAAGAGGACCCCGACGAAGCGCCCCTCCGCATTGCGCACGTGCCCGAGGTGGGCCCCCGAGCGCTGCATGGCCGCCAGTGCCTCCTCGACCTCGTCGTCGTGGCCGACGGGCACGAGTGCGCGAGCACGCCAGTCGGGTACCGGCTCGGTGCGGTCGGCGCCGTCGGCGTAGAGGATGTCCTTGAGGTGCAGGTAGCCGGTGATGACGGGCTCCTCCCCCCTCATCTACAACGGCCTGGTCGGCGACGAGCGGGAAACGGGAGAAGCCGGTGGAGGCCACGGCCCGCTCCACATCCTCCGGGGTGCAGTCCTGGGGCAGGGTGACGAGCTCGCTCAGGGGCACCATGACGCTGCCGGCGGTCTCCTCGGAGAACTCCAGGGCGCCGCTGAGCAGGCCGGTGGAGTCCTCCAGGACGCCTTCAGCCGTGGAGCGCTCGACGATGGAGGCGACCTCCTCGGCGTTGAAGGCGGCGGAGATCTCCTCCTTGGCCTCGATGCCCAGAACTTTGAGGACTCCGTTGGCGAAGCCGTTGAGAGCGTTGACCACGGGGCTGAAGACGCGCGAGCACCACACCAGCGGAGGGGCGAGCCAGCGCACAGCCTTCTCCGGGGAGGCGATGGAGATGTTCTTGGGCACCATCTCGCCGGCGACGACGTGCAGGCCCACGACGATGACTAGGGCGATGACGACGGCGACGGCGTGGGAGCCGGCGTGCCCGACGCCGAAGGCCGCGAGCAGGGGCTCCAGGGCGTGGGCGATGGCCGGCTCGGCGACGACGCCCAGTCCGGTGGAGCACAGGGTTACACCGAGCTGGGCGGTGGCCAGCATGCGCGAGACGTTCTGCAGGGCCCACAGGGCGGTGGAGGCGCGGGCGTCGCCGGCCTCCGCCAGCGGCTCGAGCTGGCTGCGGCGCGAGGAGGTGACGGCGAACTCGGCGCCCACGAAGAAGGCGTTGCCGGCCAGGAGGATGACGGTGATCAGGAGGGCGAGCGGCGTATTCATCGGCGCTCCCTCTCAGGTCCCTGGCCTGAGACAGCGGCCTCGGGGTCCTTGGGGCGCACGTGGAGGCGGGTGACACGACGTCCGTCCATGGCGTCAACGGTCAGGGAGGCGTGATCCAGCTCGACGACGTCGCCGACGGCGGGGATGCGGCCGAGCTCGGTCATGACCAGGCCTCCGAGGGTCTCGTAGGGGCCGTCGTCGGGGACCTGGATGGCGGCGCGGGTGGCGAGCTCATCGGGGCGCATCCACCCGGGGACGACCCAGTGGCCCGAGGGGTCGAGGTGGGCGCCGGCGCGGCGGCGGTCGTGCTCGTCGGCGACGTCCCCGACGACCTCTTCGACGGCGTCCTCGAGGGTGACGACGCCGGCGGTGCCGCCGTACTCGTCGACGACGATCGCCATCTGGGAGCCCTGGGCGCGCAGCTCGACGAGCAGGTTGGCCAGCGGCATGGTCTCGGGGACTCGGGGCGCGGGTGTCATGAGGGAGGTGGAGGCGACGGGGACGTCGGTGCGCCGCTCGTAGGGGACGCCGATGGCGCGGCGCAGGTGGACGATGCCCATGACGTCGTCGACGTCGCGGCCGATGACGGGGAATCGGGAGTGGCCGGTGGCGCGGGCCAGGTGCACGACGTCCTCGGCGGAGTCGTCGGCCTCGAGGGTGTGGAGGCGGCCGCGGTCGGTCATGACGTCGACGGCGGTGAGGGCCCCCAGGCCGATGGAGCGGGTGAGCAGGGGTGGCGGTGGAGGCGTCGAGGGTGCCCTCCTCGGCGCTGTGGCGCACGAGGGAGGCGAGCTCGCCGGCGCTGCGGGTGCCGCTGAGCTCCTCGGCGGGTTCGATGCCCATGGCGTGCAGGACGGCGTTGGCGGCGCCGTTGAGCAGGACGATGAGGGGCTTGAGCAGGGTGGTGAAGCCCATGAGGAAGGGGGCCACGAGGCCGGCGGCACGCATGGGGTCGGCCAGGGTGGCGTTCTTGGGGATGAGCTCGCCGATGACCATGGAGAAGGCGTTGACGACGATGAGGGCGATGACGACTGCGGCGCCGGTGGCCACGGAGGTTGCCAGCCAGTGGCTCATGAGGCCGGTGAGTAGGTTCGCGAGGGCGGCCTGCATGGTGTAGCCCAGGAGCACGGTGGTCAGGGTGATGCCGACCTGGGCGCCGGACAGGAGGGTGGAGAGGCGCCCCAGGGCGCGTCGGACGGTGGTGGCGCGCTTGTCCCCGGTGGCGGCGCGGGTCTCGACGGTGGAGAGGTCGAGGGCGACCAGGGAGAACTCTCCGGCCACGAACAGGGCGGTGCCCACGGTGAGGACCACGCCGACGGCGATCATGAGCCAGTCGGTCATACGGGCCCCTCCCCCACGTGGGACGCGGCGTGGACGCTGGAGGCGGACGAGTCGGGGTGGGGGTGGTCAGAGGCGGGCGAGGAGGCGCGGTGCGTGCGGATGCGGCGCCTTGAGGCCCGGCGGAAAGCCGATCGCATAGTGACCGAACGGTACCACCGCGGTGGTACCGCCACCGAGATCCCGGCACCAAACTCTCACGCGATCATCACCGACAGCACTGATTTCTCACGACTCAGGTAGCCTACGTCACAGACCGAGTGAGCACGGAGGCTGCGATGTCGTCACGGAAGCCGCAGAAAGCGGTCCACTCAACCGATCCGGGCCAGTCCGGCTGGTGGCTCCTTGCGCCAGTTGGAGGCATCGTCGCCGGCGTCGCGATCCCATACTTCGCAACACACAGCGCAGCCTGGACAACAGGAGGAGGCATTATCGGGGCCACTGTTGGAGCCGCAGCGGGAGCAACACACCAGTTCCGAGACTGGGTCTCCGCACGCTCCCGCAGGCGACAAATTGCCGAATCAGCAGGGGCCACAACCAACATAAATGAGGAGCCTTTAGAGGCCCTGCGATCCATCACTCAAATCACAATATCACCGAATTCATTCACCGAGATATTGAGGATCAGCTGGTCGAGCATCTCCACAACGGAATACCCGTTCTCATCGAGGGGCCCTCCATGGCCGGCAAGACTCGTCTTGTGGTTGAGGCGGTTCGCGCCGAATTACCCAGCAAGCCTATCTGGTTTCCGCGAAACGAAGACGATATTGAAGTACTTTTAAACAACAACCTTGAACCCGCGTCGGAAACCGCGATCATACTCGACGACATTGATCGCTTTCTAAGCAATCAGTCACTCACGCTAGGCACACTAAACCGATGGATCAACAACAAGTGCGTCATAGTAGGAACCATGACGCACTCAGCCTATACAGAACGACACCATAAAGATTTCAAACAATTAACCGGGTGGGATGTCGTGAATAGATTTCAGATTCTACACCTTTCAACCCTACTCAGCCAAAATGAATTCCACGGGATAGCAACAACAAGTTATTCAAGAATTGCGAGCGAAGTCGAAGAAATCGGACTTGGCCCATCACTTAGTTGCGCACAGGATGTGAGAAGTGCTTTGGCGGAAGAGCACGCTTCGCACTCACAGTGTAGCGCCCTAATAAAGGTAGCCGCCGACTGGAAACGAATAGGCCTGGGACCTGCGTCCAGGACACAATTAACAACGGTAGCAGAAGCGGTGTATTACAACGATACGTCCCACTTAGATTGGGACGAAGCGTGGAGAAAAGCCACAGCCCCGATCAATTCCGTAGTTCCTTTCATTAATCGAGCAACCAACGACAAATGGGAGGTTCTCGACTTCATTGCTGAGCGCGACGCAGGATGGCAGTCTCTCGTGATTGTCTATACGCAATATCGACATTAGAGCTCAATGCCCCACAAACTCTCATGGCGGCAATCGCAATGTTCAGGAAAGGCGGCTTAAACACACAGATCGAAGAAATGTACGCTCGGGCCATCCTAACCAACCCAGACAACATCAAACTCCTTGGAAACTACGTAAAGTTCTTAGACAACATTCAGCGCAAGGCAAGTTATATGCATGACATCTCGATCATACAAAGCAATTTGACCCTATCTTTACCTCAACTTTCAAGAGATCTTCCGAACACCCACGTTGACATCTTCACGGAGGAAATCACAAACTATTGTTCTAGTTTGGAAGAATCTTCAGCATATGAAATCAAATCATTTGAACTGAATGCGATGCAAAACACAGAATACACCACCCGTTCAAAGAATAAGCAGAATCTTCTATCAATCAACCCTATTCGGGCGTTTCTCAAAACTCTACAGATAAAGTGGTTGAGTGAGCGACATGCACTACGGACAGCCACCAGTCGATCCAGGCGAAGCCGCCGTGGCGTCACCCCTAAACTCGCCAGTACCTTCAACAGTTTACACGAACACCTCTACGATACATACCTCTACGACACATATCACACCAAAGACATTTACGATTACATCCTGTCGTTATATCCATATAATGCGGACATACTAGGAAATTATGCAGCATTTCTTGACTCGATGCTTAACGACACCGACAATGCCGACAAAATTTATAGGCTTACACTCGATATAGATCCAACAGATGTCCAGACAATCTGCAACTACGCGTCATTCTTATATAATACAAAGAATGACTACGTTTGTGCAGAGCAACTTTATAAACAAGCAATCAAGATCGACCCGAACAGCACGCACGCGACTCACGAGTACAGCAATTTCCTACAGAATTTAAAATCCAAACGTAATTAGTTTAGTAACCCTCGATCACATAAGTTCGACTGCACCCTAATTGTACTGATCGGGAGGGTTGGTTGAGGGGGTGTGATCTGAGTCTTTGAGGTGAGGAGAGCGCCTTGGGCTGGTTGAGTGGAGGTGTTGCAGTTCCCCGTCAGCCAGACACGAAAGGTGCTCTCCTCATGTCCCACGCTAACGCAGCCCTGACCCCGCGTGCTCGTGTGAGGGTCGCCCGCCTGGTGGTTGAGGAGGGCTGGCCCGTCAGCGAGGTTGCTGCCCGGTTCCAGTGCTCATGGCCCACCGTCAAGCGCTGGGCCGACAGGTACAGGGCCGGCCAGCCCATGACCGACCGCTCCAGCCGCCCACGCTCGTGCCCTCACCGCACACCCAAGGCAGTGGTCAAACGGATCGTCTCGCTGCGCATGCGCCTGCGTGAGGGCCCCGTCCAACTCGCTGCCCGCACCGGGGTCGCGGCCTCGACCGTCCACCGCATCCTGCGGGCCGCCCACCTCAACCGCCTGTCGTACACCGACCGGGCCACCGGTCAGGTCGTGCGCCGCTACGAGCACCCCTACCCCGGATCTCTTGTCCACGTCGACGTCAAGAAGATCGGCAACATCCCCGACGGTGGCGGATGGCGCTACGTCGGTGCGTGCCAGGGCGCGCGCAACCGCGCCTCCATCCCCGGCAAGGCCCGTAGCCAAGCCAGCCGCAGACCGGTGATGGGCTACGCCTGCGTGCACTCGGTGATTGATGACTACTCCCGCGTGGTCTACAGCGAGATCCACGACGATGAGAAGGCCGATACCGCCGTCGGAGTGCTCCAGCGCGCGGTGTCATGGTTCAGCGCCCGAGGAGTCAAGGTGGAGCGAGTCCTGTCCGACAACGGTTCTGCCTACCGCTCCCAGGCCTGGCAAGCCGCCTGTCAGCAGCTGGGCATCAAGGCCAAGCACACCCGCCCCTACCGCCCCCAGACCAACGGCAAGATCGAGCGCTTCCACCGCACCCTGGCCGACGGCTGGGCCTACGCCCGCCACTACACCTCCGCCACCCAACGCCGCCAGGCCCTACCCGCATGGCTGCACCTCTACAATCACCACCGACCCCACACCGCCACCCAAGGCCACCCACCCATCACCCGCCTAACCAACCTCCCCGATCAGTACACCTAATGAGCGTTAGAGCCAATCACGCGACTACAGGAAGCTTATTCACAGGGCTAGCCGACGCCGGCATCTGCACAGGTCACAGCACCTTCGATGGGTACTATGAATAAGCCTCCAGGCACACTGAGGATTATTTAGGGGTGCATGTGAATATGAGTCTTATTCATAAGGTGTAGGTGAATATGAGTCCGAGGACTGCGGTGATGGTTTCCGGCGGTCTTCTGTAGCCGGTGTGCAGGACTCTCCAGGTCTTGATGTTGGCGCTGACTCTTTCGATCTTGTAGCGGATCTGGTTGACGGTGGTGTTGTAGGCTTTGTCGTCTGGGCGGAGGGGAAGTTTTGCGGGTTTTCTTTTCGGGGTGATCATGCCCAGTCCGATGTACCCCTTGTCGCCAATATGCCTGGGTGGTGACGCCCCTTCCGGGAGGTCGGCGGGTGGCACGTCGAACAGGCCGCAGCGGCGCAGGGCCTGGGTGTCGTGCGTGCATCCGTCCTGGGGGTTGGAGATCCAGGCCAGGGCTCCTGAGAGGGTGCAGGCCACCTGGACGTTCAGCCCCGTGGTCTTGTGCTTACCGGAGTACAGTTCGGGGTGGCCCTTCCAGGACCAGCACTGAAGCAGGGTGCCGTCGATGATCAGCTGGGCCGTGGGGTCCAGGTCCTCCACCGTTGGAACACTGCCGTTCAGGCATGCGTCCATCAGGGGCGTGTAGGTGCTGATGACGCGGGAGACGGTGGCCTGGGAGACGCCGTAGAGCTCGGCGAGCAGCTCCTGGGGCAGGTTGTGCCGCAGGTAGGTCAGGGTCAGGCGCACGCACAGGAACAGCCCCAGCACCCTCGCCCCGAAGACCGGCAGATCGGGGTTCTCGGCGAAAATGGCCTCGCACAGGCCCATAACCTCACACCGAGGGATTCTCGTGCTACTATTCGTCATGGCGGTTTGCTTCTTGGTTGGATTGGCTTAAGCACCAAAGATTCTCTCAAGAGCAAGCCGCCACCCTACTTAGCGACACGCTATTACCAACAAAACACCCTAAACACCCCTATGAATAAGCCTCAATGAGTCTCCCTGCTGGGAGCCCTTTACTGGCCGAATGCCATTTCTACCTGTTTGCCCATTCACCCAAGTACGGCTAGGAGTCCGGGAGAGCCCTCAAGGCCCTTCTGGCAGACGGTGTGACGACAGGTGATGGGGCATGCAAGATGAACCTGGAGCGGCTCCGGAACGAGGAGGACCCTCGGCTGGAGCTGCTCGAGGCGGTGGCTCGCACGCTCGAAGACGGCGACATGGCCCGGCTCGACGCCTTCGAGGAGTGGCGAGACCTGTAGGTCGGCGCCATCGGGCCGGCCGCCGGGCCGGGACCGCGAGCGCGTCACGGCCGGGACACGCATGTGTCTTTGGTCCCGTGTTTGCTCGCATGAGACGCCCTTCACCTTCTAGGATGTCTGGTGAACACCGCCGTTCCTCCCCCGGGGTCCCGCTGAGGCTCCCAGTGTCGGAACGGGAGACTGACGAGCTCCGAGGAGACCCGACGTGCCCACGCAGGACCAGATCAGCCCAGGCTTCGGTGCCAACGAGTGGATGGTGGAGGAGATGCGGGCCGCCTGGTCAGCGGATCCGTCCTCCGTGAGTCCGCAGTGGCGCGAGCTCTTCGAGACCGATCCGGGTGCCGGTCTGCACCAGTCTGGTCCAGCCTCCTCCAACGGTTCTGCCTCGTCGGCCGCCGGTGGGCCGCGCCGGGCCACTATCACGCCCCAGGCCGCCTCCTCCCTGCGCCGCTCCTCCGCCGTCCAGGATGTCACGCGCTCCGACCTGCCGCCGGCCCCGCCCTCGGACACCGCACCCCCGACCTCCCCCTACGCCCAGCGCCAGGCCGCCCACCCCGCTCACGACCAGGACGGTGACGCCTACGAGGACCGCGCTACCAGGCTCAAGGGTGCGGCGGCCCGCACCGCTAAGAACATGGACGATTCCCTGTCCATGCCCACTGCCACCTCCGCCCGGGCCGTGCCCGCCAAGGTCCTCATTGAGAACCGGGCCGTCATCAACACCCACCTGGCCCGCACCCGCGGCGGCAAGGTCTCCTTCACCCATCTCATCGGCTGGGCGGTGGTCGAGTCCCTGACCGAGATGCCCTCGATGAACGTCTCCTACGGGGTCGACGAGGCGGGCAAGCCGGTCCTGCACGAGCCCGCCCACGTGGCCTTCGGCCTGGCCATCGACGTGCCCGGCTCCGACGGGCAGCGCCGCCTGCTGGTGCCCTCCATCAAGCAGGCCGACCTCATGGACCTGTCCCAGTTCGTGGAGGCCTACGAGGCCCTCGTGGCCAAGGCCCGCGACAACAAGCTGGACCTCGACGACTTCCGCGGCACCACCGTGACCCTGACCAACCCCGGAATGATCGGTACCCTGCACTCGGTGCCGCGCCTCATGCCCGGTCAGGGACTCATCGTGGGAGTCGGCGCCATGGACTACCCGGCCGCCTTCGCCGGCGCCAGTCCCGACACCCTGGCCCGCCAGGCCATCGGCAAGGTCGTCACCCTGACCTCCACCTATGACCACCGCGTCATCCAGGGCGCCACCTCCGGCGAGTTCCTGCGCCTGGTGGAGCGCAAGCTCCTGGGACTGGACGGTTTCTGGAACCGGGCCTTCGAGTCCTTGCGCATCCCCCTCGAGCCGGTCAAGTGGATGCGCGACACCACCTACGACCCCGAGCTGGAGACCGGCAAGCCGGCGCGCGTGGCCGAGCTCATCCACGCCTACCGCCAGCGCGGCCACCTGGCGGCCGACAACGACCCGCTCACCTACCGCCTGCGCCGCCACCCCGACCTGGACATCACCTCCTACGGGCTGAGCCTGTGGGACCTGGACCGCTCCTTCCCCACCCGGGGGCTGGGCGGGCGCGACCGGGCCACCCTGCGCGAGATCCTCAGGATGCTGCGCGACGCCTACTGCCGCACCGTGGGCGTGGAGTACATGCACATCCAGGACCCGGCCCAGCGCACCTGGTGGCAGGAGCGCCTCGAACGCGACTGGGAGGACATCGCCGACGAGGAGCGCCGTCGGATCCTCACCAAGCTGGAGCAGGCCGAGGCCTTCGAGACCTTCCTGCAGACCAAGTACGTGGGCCAGAAGCGCTTCAGCCTCGAGGGCGGGGAGTCCCTCATCGTGGCCCTGGACCGCCTGCTCGACGCCGCCGCCCACGACGGCCTCGACGAGGTCGTCATCGGCATGGCCCACCGCGGCCGCCTCAACGTGCTCACCAACATCGCCGGCAAGTCCTACGCCCAGGTCTTCGACGAGTTCGAAGGCAACGGCATCATCGAGGGCGCCGGCACCGGGGACGTCAAATACCACCTGGGCACCGTGGGCGCCTTCTCCGGGACCGACGGCGTCTCCACCCGCGTCTCCCTGGCCGCCAACCCCTCCCACCTGGAGACGGTCGACGGCGTCGTCGAAGGCATCGTGCGCGCCAAGCAGGACCGCATCGGCCTGGGCGAGAAGGGCTACACGGTCATGCCAGTCCTCGTCCACGGCGACGCCGCCTTCGCCGGCCAGGGCGTGGTCTACGAGACCCTCAACATGAGCCAGCTGCCCGCCTACCGCACCGGCGGCACCGTCCACATCGTCGTCAACAACCAGATCGGATTCACCACCGGCTCGGCCTCGGCCCGCTCCACCACCTACGCCACCGACCTGGCCAAGGGCCTGCAGGTGCCAATCTTCCACGTCAACGCCGACGACCCCGAGACGGTGGCCCGCACCGCCCGCCACGCCTACGAGTACCGACGCACCTTCCACAAGGACGTCATCATCGACCTCATCTGCTACCGGCGCCGCGGCCACAACGAGGGCGACGACCCCTCGATGACCCAGCCGCTCATGTACCGGCTCATCGATTCCCTGGACTCCACCCGCGGGGTCTACACCGCCGCCCTCGTGGGCCGCGGCGACATCACCCCGCAGGAGGCCCAGGAGATCGCCAAGAGCTACCAGGACGAGCTGGAGCGGGTCTTCACCGAGGCCCGCGTCCAGGTCACCGGGGGCACGGGATCCGGAGATGCAGAAGAGGCCACCGACACCTCTGCGCAGGACCTGTCGGACCCCACGAAGGTGGGCGTGCCCCTGTCCTCCCTGGAGATCCCCGACTCCCAGCAGGCGGGCACCGGCATGATGCTCGGCTGGACCTCGGCCGTGCCGCGCGACGTCGTCGAGCGCATCGGCGACGCCCAGGTCGCCTGGCCCGAGTCCTTCACCGTCCACCCCAAGCTCCAGGCCATGCTCTCCAAGCGCCGTGAGGCCACGCGCAGGGGCGGCATCGACTGGGGGCTCGGGGAGCTCATCGCCCTGGGGAGCCTGCTCATGGAGGGTGTCCCAATCCGACTGGCCGGCGAGGACGCCCGCCGCGCCACCTTCGCCCAGCGTCACGCGGTCCTGCACGACCACACCTCCGGGCAGGAGTGGACGCCTCTGAGCTTCCTGACCCCGGACCAGGCGCCCCTGGAGATCTACGACTCCCTGCTCAGCGAGTACGCCGCCCTGGCCTTCGAGTACGGCTACTCGGTGGAACGCCCCGAGGGGCTGACCATGTGGGAGGCCCAGTTCGGCGACTTCGCCAACGGCGCCCAGTCCGTCATCGACGAGTACGTCACCTCCGCCGCCCAGAAGTGGGGGCAGCGCTCCGGCCTGGTCATGCTGCTCCCCCACGGTCAGGAGGGGCAGGGACCGGACCACTCCTCGGCCCGCATCGAGCGCTACCTGCAGATGTGCGCCCAGGACAACATGCTGGTGGCGCAGCCCTCCACGCCCGCCAGCTACTTCCACCTGCTGCGCGAGCACACCTACACCCGCCCGCGCCGCCCGCTCATCGTCTTCACCCCCAAGCAGCTGCTGCGTCTGAAGGCCGCCTGCTCGCCGGTGGAGGACTTCACCTCCGGCACCTTCCAGCCGGTCATCGGGGAGACCGACGACGCCGTGCTGGCCTCGACGCGCAAGCAGGGCGTGGACCGGGTGCTACTGTGCTCGGGGCGCGTCTACTACGACCTGCTGACCCACCGGTCCAAGACCGGGGACACGAGCACGGCCATCGTCCGCCTCGAGCAGCTCTACCCATTGGACACCTCGGCCATCGCCGAGGCGCTGGCCCCCTTCAGCGGGGCCGAGCTCGTGTGGGTGCAGGACGAGCCCGCCAACCAGGGCATGTGGCCCTACCTGGCCCTCCACCTGCCGACCGACCTGACCGGTGGCGTCCTGCCCACGCTGGTCTCCCGGCCCGAGGCCGCCGCCCCGGCCGTGGGCACAGCCGGCCTCCACCGCGCCCAGCAGGAGGAGATCCTCCGCCAGGCCTTCGCCCGCCACTGAGGCGGGGCCGGTCATCACCGGACCGTCCCGGGTCAGCCCCTCCGAAATGCCGTCAGCCTCCACCGTTACCACGCAAGGTCACGATAATGTCAAGACAGCATGAGGGATCGTGAGGCATGAGGAGGCGCTGTCATGCGTGAGACGAGGCTGAGCTTCATCGGCGACGAGCTGGTGGCCGGTCATGGTGACGGACGCGCCCTGGGCTGGACGGGCCGGGTCATGGCCCGCACGCCCCGAGACGCCGACATCCTGTGGACCTCGCTGGCGGTTCCCGGTGAGACGACGGCGCAGATGTCTGACCGCTGGGGGCCCGAGGTGGCCCGGCGCTCCACGCACACCGGCATCAACCGACTCGTCGTGGGGCTGGGAGTCGCCGATGTGCTCGCCAGCATCTCCTACGCCCGCTCACGCCTGGCCCTGGCCAACATCCTTGACACCGCCGCCTCCGACCACCGCGAGTGCTTCGTCGTCGGGCCCCCTCCCCTGCCGGAGGCCGACCCCGATGCCACCGCCCAGCTGTCCCAGGCCGCCGAGGAGGTGTGCCTGCGGCGCAACGTTCCCTACGTGGACGCCTTCGAGCCGCTGCGCAACCACGAGCAGTGGACGGCCGACGTCGCCGCCGCCGGCGGCACGGACCCGGGCCAGGCCGGATACGGTCTGCTGGCCTGGCTGGTGCTGCACCGCGGCTGGTACGAGTGGCTCGGCGTCGAGCGCCCCGAGTCCTGAGGGCCGACGGCCCCTGTCACGTCACGTCGGCCGGTCACCACTGTGGTGACCGGCCGACGTCTGCTATGCCTCAGGGCGTTGCGCTCAGCGCACTACCCGGCTCAGGCGTTGGGACGCTTGCCGTGGTTGGCGCTGGACTTGGCGCGTGCACGACGCTTACGACCGCGCTTGCTCATCACTGCCTCCTCGTGTCTTGACTCGCCCCACGAGGGGGCACGGAACACCGCTGATTCTCGCACACGGCGGCGCGCCTGGGCCAGGCTCTCGCCGCCGGCCAGCCGGTGAAGGCGACCACACGTCACTACCGGCGGGGCCCGGCCGCCTCCTCAATCGCGCTCGAAACGGACGGTCCGGGAGGACTCGACCCGGGACTCCACGACGCGCACGACCCGCCCGGAGGCGGAGGCCCGGGTCGTGGTCGACGTCGTCGTCACGCTGACCGCGGTGGCGCGCAGGGCCGACAGGCGCCCCAGGACGCGGGCGCGCAGCTCGGGAGGGGCCTGCTCGGCGCACCGCGAGCGCAGGATCTCCCGCAGATGGGTCTCGGCGTCGGCGAGGCGCGAGCAGTGCGAACAGGTGGCCACGTGCTGGGCGAGGCGCTCGGCGAGGTCGGCGGTGCACTCGCGGTCGAGGAAGGCCTCCAGGTGGGCGCGGGCCTCGGCGCAGGAGCAGTCCTGGGAGCCGTCCGCCGTCGTGGGGCTCGTGGTGAACTCGGCGCTGTTGTTGCCGTTGGTTCCCGGTTCCATGCGGTCTGTCATTTCTCCTCCTCCCCGTATCCGTACTCTCGTGCGTAGTCGGCCAGCAGCTCGCGCAACTGGCGGCGCCCGCGGTGCAGCCGGGACATGACGGTCCCGATGGGCGTGTCCATGATCTCGGCGATCTCCTTGTAGGAGAAGCCCTCCACGTCCGCCAGGTAGACGGCCAGGCGCCGGTCCTCGGTGAGCTGGCCCAGGGCGTCCTTGATGTCGGAGTCCGGCAGGGCGTCCAGGGCGAGGCTCTCCGCGCTGGGCAGCCCCACCGAGTCGTGGGAGGCGGCCCGGTGCAGCTGCCAGTCCTCGACCGTCTCCGCGTCGGACTGGAGCGGCTCACGCTGCTTCTTGCGGTAGGAGTTGATGAAGGTGTTGGTCAGGATCCGGTAGAGCCACGCCTTGAGGTTGGTGCCGGGCCGGTACTGGTGGAAGGAGCCGAAGGCCTTGGCATAGGCGTCCTGCACGAGGTCCTCGGCGTCGGCCCGGTTACGGGTCATGCGCAGGGCGGCGCCGTAGAGCTGGTCCAGGTAGGGCAGGCCTCGGCCTCGAAGCGGGCGGCTCGGGCGACCTCGTCCTCACCGGCCGGCGCCCGGTCCAGGCCGTGCTCACCATCGCCCGGATCGATCGCCTCATCCAGGGCGATCTCATCTGTGTGGTCATCGATGTCCGTCATCACCCACGAGCCTAACGTGCCCCGAGGGCCCTCGGCCTCACCGACGCCAAGAGCCTCGGCCATCGTTTCAGTCATCGTGGCGGGCTGTCCCGGCAGGCCCCGGTGCCGACGGCGCCGGTCCTGCCGGCCAAGCCGCTCGTGGCGGCCTTGTGGCCCGCTCGGCGGTGCGCCCCGCCGGCGGGCGGTCCGGCTCAACGACGACGCGATCGACTGCTGAGTGCTCATGCCCTGACCAACACGATGGTGGCCAGGATTCATTCCCCGTCCGCGCTGAGCGAGGCACGAGCCACGTTCGAGCGGCGATATCGTTGGCCCGAGCCGCCCGCGTAAGTCAGGATGGGGACATGAACATTCTGCGCTCCTTCGCCCGCCCCATGCTCGCTGCTCCCTTCATCGTCGATGGGATCGACGCCCTGGTGCGCCCGTCGCGCCACGTGGAGAAGTTCGAGAAGGTCGCCCCCACGCTGGAGCGGGCCGGCCTGCCGCCGGTGCTGACCTCCGACGCCCGGCTGCTCACCCGCGCCTCGGGGGCCGTGAGCCTCGTGGCCGGGCTGGGACTGGCCGCCGGCCGGGCACCCCGCACGAACGCCACCATCCTGGCCGCCCTCAACGTGCCCCTCACCGTGGTCAACCACCCCGTCTGGGCCGTCAAGGGGACGCAGGCCCGTAAGGAGGCCCTATCCGGGCTGCTGCGCGGGGCCGCCCTGGGAGCCGGGCTCGTGCTGGCCGCCGTCGACCGTCAGGGCAGGCCGTCCCTGGCCTGGCAGGTGCGCAACGCCCGCCAGCAGCGTGAGGCGATCCAGGCCGCCCAGCAGGCCGTTCAGCAGCGCAATGTGACCGCTTGAGTCGCCCTGGTCGGCCCCATCGGAACCCATTGGCTCCAGGTCCGGGTCCGACGTCGGCTGATCTCCGCCTCCGCCCGGGGCGCCCCGGCACCTGTCACCTGGGCGACACAGGCGGCGGTTACTCTCGCCCCGTCCATTGCCGACCGGTCGCGGCGCCCGGACGCGCCCGCATTACTGATCACCACGCGCAGACACGTCATCGACACGCAGGGAGCACACATGACCGTCCAGTCCGCCCAGCCGGCCCAGGCGAGCCAGTCGCCCCAGTCGCAGCACACCACGGAGCCCGACATCATCTACACCTGGACCGATGAGGCCCCGATGCTGGCGACCCACTCCTTCCTGCCGATCGTGCGAGGCTTCGCCCAGCGTGCGGGCGTGAGCGTGGGCACGGCGGACATCTCGTTGGCGGGACGTATTCTGGCGGCCTTCTCCCAGGCCGACGACGACCTGGCCCGCCTGGGTGAGCTCACTCAGTCCCCGGCGGCCACGATCATCAAGCTGCCCAACATCTCGGCCTCCCTGCCCCAGCTCAAGGCCGCCATCGCCGAGCTCCAGGCCCTGGGCCACGAGATCCCCGACTACCCCGACTCCCCTGCCACGCCCGCCGAGCGGGAGGCGCGCGCCGCGTACGACGCCGTCAAGGGCAGCGCCGTCAATCCCGTCCTGCGTGAGGGCAACTCGGACCGGCGCGCCCCGGCGGCCGTCAAGGCCTACGCCCGCTCCCACCCGCACTCGATGGGGGCCTGGTCACCCGAGTCGCGCACCCGCGTGGCCACGATGGAATCGGGGGACTTCCGGCGCAATGAGCGCAGCGTCGTCGTGCCCGAGGCCGGCATCCTGCAGATCCGGTTGCGCCCGGCCGACGGCGGCGAGCCGATCGTCCTGCGGGAGTCACTGCCGGTGACCGCCGGGGAGGTCGTGGACGCCACCTTCATGAGCGCCGCCGCGCTGGACGAGTTCCTGGCCCGACAGGTGGCCGCCGCCAAGGACGAGGACCTGCTGCTGTCGGTGCACCTGAAGGCCACGATGATGAAGGTCTCCGACCCGATCATCTTCGGTCACGCGGTGCACGCCGCCCTGCCGGGTGTCTTCTCCACCTATGGGCGGGTCCTGGCCGAGGCGGGCCTGCGCGCCGAGGACGGGCTGGCCTCGATCCTGGCGGGCCTGGACTCGCTGCCCCAGGGCGAGGAGATCCGCGCCGCCATCGAGGCCGAGCTGACCGCCGGGCCGCGCCTGTCCATGGTGGACTCCGACCGCGGAATCACGAACCTGCACGTGCCCAGTGACGTCATCATCGATGCCTCCATGCCCGCCATGATCCGGGCCGGCGGCCACCTGTGGGGGCCGGACGGCCAGACCGCGGACACGCTCGCCGTCATCCCGGACTCCTCCTACGCCGGGGTCTACCAGGCTGTCATCGATGACTGCCGCGCCCACGGGGCCCTGGACCCGGCCACCATGGGCTCAGTGCCCAACGTGGGCCTCATGGCCCGCAAGGCCGAGGAGTACGGCAGCCACGACAAGACCTTCCTCATCCCGGCCGACGGCACCGTCGAGGTCGTCGCGGTCGAGGGGGCGGGGGCCGAGCCCGGCGCGGTGCTGCTGTCCCACGAGGTGTCCACCGGCGACATCTGGCGGGCCTGCACCACGCAGGACGCCCCCATCCGCGACTGGGTGCACCTGGCGGTCACCCGGGCCCGGGCCACCGGCGCCCCGGCCGTCTTCTGGCTGGACCCCGAGCGCGGGCACGACGCCGTCCTCATCGACCTGGTGAACCGTTACCTGGCCGATGAGGACACTGAGAGCCTGGACATCCACGTCCTGGACCCGGTGGCGGCCACTCGCCTGTCCCTGGAGCGCGCCCGCCGCGGCGAGGACACCATCTCGGTGACCGGCAACGTGCTGCGCGACTACAACACGGACCTCTTCCCCATCCTCGAGCTGGGCACGAGCGCCAAGATGCTCTCGGTGGTGCCGCTGATGAACGGCGGCGGCCTCTATGAGACCGGCGCCGGGGGCTCAGCGCCCAAGCACGTGCGCCAGCTGCTCGAGGAGGACTACCTGCGCTGGGACTCCCTGGGCGAGTTCCTGGCCCTGGCCGAGGCCTTCCACCACGTGGCCCAGGTCAGCGGCAACGAGCGCGCCGACGTCCTGGCCGACGCCCTGGAGGCCGCCACGGCCCGGCTGCTGGAGGAGAACCGTTCCCCCGCGCGCCGCCTGGGGCAGATCGACAACCGCGGCTCGCACGCCTGGCTGGCCCTGTACTGGGCCCGCGAGCTGGCCGCGCAGGAGACCAGCCCCGAGCTCGCCGCCGTCTTCTCCCCGATCGCCCAGCAGCTCGAGGCCTTCAATGACACGATCCAGGCCGAGCTGTTGGCCGTCCAGGGCTCCCCGGTGGACATCGGCGGCTACTACCGCCCCGATGCGGCCCTGACCGACGCCGCCATGCGCCCCTCGACGACCCTCAACGCGGTCATCGAGGCCCTCGCATGACCGACGCCCCCGGCGCCTGCGACCCTGGCGTCCCTCCGGCCCTCTCGGCCGGATCCGCCGAGCTGTGGCGGGCCCCGGTGGCGGTGGGGGCGCTGGATGCCGTCGTGGAGCTGCCGGGGTCGAAGTCACTGAGCGCGCGGGCCCTGCTGCTGGCCGCGCTCGCCGATGCACCGACGACGCTCACCGGGCTCCTGCGCTCACGCGACACCGAGCTCATGCTCGCCGCCCTGAGCGTGCTCGGGGCCCGCTTCGAGGACCTCGACGAGACCGGCACGCACCTGCGCGTTACGCCGGCTCCCCTGCCGCTGCACGTGCAGACCGGCCCCGACGGCGTCGGACGTATCGACGTCGGCCTGGCCGGGACCGTCATGCGCTTCGTGCCCGTCCTGGCCGCCCTGGCCGACGCCCCTGTCGTCTTCGACGGGGACGAGGCCGCCCGGCGCCGCCCCATGGCGCCTCTGCTCGACGCGCTGGCCGACCTGGGAGCTGAGGTCACCCACCTCGGTGAGCCCGGCTTCCTGCCGGTCCGTGTGAGCCCCGGCGACGGCACCCTCCTAAGAGCCGACGGCGCCCGGGTAGCGGTCGACGGCTCGGCCTCCTCCCAGTTCGTCTCCGCCCTCCTGCTCCCGGGCGCCCTCCTGCCCGGCGGCCTGGAGCTCACCCCCGCCGGGCCGGTGCCCTCGCTGACACACGTGGCCATGACGGTGGCGACACTGCGCGAGCGGGGCATCGCTGTCGACGAGCCCACCCCCGGGGCCGGCGACGGCGAGCGCACCTGGCGGGTCCACCTCGGTCGCCCGCGCGGCGGGGAGGTGGCCATCGAGCCGGACCTGTCCAACGCAGGTCCCTTCCTGGCGGCCGCCCTCGTGGCCGGTGGCCGGGTCAGCGTCCCCCACTGGCCGGCGGCCACGACCCAGGCCGGTGACGCCTGGCGAGAGCTCCTCCCCCGCCTGGGCGGAGAGGTGGCACTCACCGACAGGCTGCTCACGGCCCACGGCACCGGGCGGCTGACCGGGATCCACGTGGACCTGTCCGACGTCGGCGAGCTGGCCCCCACGGTAGCGGCCCTGGCAGCGCTTGCCGGGGCGCAGGGCCACACCAGCACCCTCACCGGCATCGCGCACCTGCGCGGGCACGAGACCGACCGTCTGGCGGCCCTGGCCACCCAGATCCGCCTCCTGGGCGGGGACGCCGAGGAGAGCGACGACAGGCTCATCATTCGCCCCGCCCCGCTGCACGGCGCCGCGCTGCGCTCCTACGCGGACCACCGGATGGCGACCTTCGCCGCCATCATCGGCTTGAGTGTGGACGGGGTGAGGCTGGACGACGTCGAGTGCACCTCCAAGACGCTGCCCGGCTTCACGGACCTGTGGGCCGCCATGCTGGCCACCGCCGGTGAGGGCGGCACCGGACCGGGCACTGAATCGCGCCGTGAGCCGGTGACCCCAGGAGATGGCGCCTGATGGCCCGCCGCGACATCGGCACCGACGACCCGCGCGTGAGGGTCCGCCCCAGCCGGGGCTCGCGCCCGCGCACCAAGCAGCGCCCTAGTCACGCCGACGCGGCCCTGGGCATGGTCATCCGCATCGACCGTGGCCACTACCGGATCCGCCTGGATGATCCGGGCCTCACCGAGGACTCCGGCGGCAACATCACCGCCATGAAGGCCCGCGAGCTGGGCCGGGGCAAGGTCGTCGTCGGCGACCGGGTGGCCGTCGTCGGGGACGCCAGTGGCCGCAAGGGCACCCTGGCACGCATGGTCCGCATCGAGGAGCGCACCACCCTGCTGCGCCGCAGTGCCGAGGACGGGGACGCCGCCGGCACTGAGAGGGCGATCGTCGCCAACGCGCACAAACTCGTCATTGTCACCGCTGTGGCCGACCCCGAGCCGCGCCCCCGCATGATCGACCGCTACCTCGTAGCCGCCTACGACGCCGGCATGGAGCCGCTCATCGTGCTCACCAAGACCGACCTGGCCGACGCCTCCCCGTTGGAGGGCCTCTACAGCCCCCTGGGCGTGCGTTGCCTGGCCACCCACCTGAGCCCCCACAGCCTCAAGCCCGAGCCCTCCCGGACCGGCAGCAACGACGAGCGGCCCGACGACGGCATCGAGGCGGTCCGCCAGGCGCTCAACGGCGCCATCTCAGTCCTCGTGGGCCACTCCGGGGTCGGCAAGTCCACACTCATCAACGCGCTCGTGCCCGGAGCTGACCGCGCCACCGGGCTCGTCAACGAAGTCACCGGCCGAGGCCGCCACACCTCCACCAGCCTTCAGGCCCTCGAGCTACCCAGGGGCGGCTGGGTCATCGACACTCCCGGCGTGCGTTCTTTCGGGGTTTCCCACGTCAGCAGTGCCGACGTCCTGCGGGGCTTCCCGGACCTGGCCCGCGTGGCCGAGGACTGCCCGCGCGGATGCACCCACGAGGACGGCGTCGTCGACTGCGCCCTGGACGCGTGGGCCGGCACTGCAGAGGGACCGGCCGCATCGGGAACCTCGACCACCCCCGAGGAGCGGCGCGCGAGGGTGGAATCCTTCCGACGGCTACTGGCCCCCTCATTGGAGGCCGAGGACCCCACCCGGCCCTGAAGCACTCCTGGCGGCTCGCGGAGCCCTTCCGGGCGCGTCACAGTTTCGTCGACAGCGCGATCCTTAACCCGGTGGACCGTTTGCCTCGGTGCCTAGCGATGATCCGGCAGAAACGGCGTCAGTACTGAGTTTTTTCACGTTTCAACGGGACCTTTATTGGACGTCATGTGCCAAAACTCACATCACGAGGCCGTTGCAGGATTCAACTACACACCGATTTTGACGGTTCCCACAAGCGAAAGCGCGTTAGTCTCATGACATGCACAACCGTCCGACCCCTTCGCTTCCACGTCCCGCCCTGGGCGACCTGTCCGCACGCGCCAACCTCTCTGCGGCGCGCCGGCGCGTCCTGGAGGTCGTGGAGGCTTCCAACGACGCGATGACGGCCGTCCAGGTCGCCAGCGCACTCAACCTGCACCACAACACCGTCCGTGAGCACCTTGATGCCCTGGTCGACGCCGGATTCGTCACGGTGTCCACCAAGCCGACGGGCAAGCGGGGCCGCCCGGCCCTGCGCTACGCCTCAACGGCCCCCGACCCCCAGCAGATGGTCGACGCCTACCTGCTGCTGCTCGACGCAATCGCCGACACGCTGGGCGAGGGTGAGGATGCCCGCGCCACGGCTCTGGAGATCGGTCGCCGCTGGGCCGAGCTGACCCCCGGCACCGTGGCCGAGCCCACGGTCGACGGCGAGCAGGTGGACCGGGTCACCGCCCTCATCCCCTACCTCGCGGTCATGGGCTTCGCCCCGGAGGTCTCCGGCGACACCGTCGTCCTGCGCTCCTGCCCGCTCATCACGCGCAACCACCGGCCGCGCGACCTGGTGTGCACCATGCACGAGGGTTTCCTCCGGGCCGTCGTCGGCCCCGACCCGGCCGCGTACGAGCGTCTCAAGTTCCTGCCCAACGGGCCTGACGGCTGCCAGATCAGCTCGACTCAGCCCGTCCACGAGGAGCCGGACCTCAAGATTATCCACGCCGACGTCGCCTGACCGCGCGGCTCCCGGCAGCACCATCCGTCCACCACTTCTGAGATCGCAAGGCTTCGGCCCCGGGCGACTGCGCCCGGGGCCGAAGCGCCATTCGATAGTTCTCAAGGTCGTGCAGGGCACCCGCGATTCAGGCGCTGACCTCCAGGACGCCGCGAGCTCCCTTCTCCATGTCTGCGAAGGAAGTGCGTCACGAACACGTAGTGGCCCGGCTCGGAGGCGACGCACTCCACGAATCCGCCCTGCGCCGGTTGCAGACCGAGGGCCTGGGAGCCGCCGGACCAAGCGGCCCCGATCCGGCTCGGGCCACCGAGGGTCCAGGCCCCCTCGAAGAAGACCTGGTCGAACTGCAGGCCGACGACGTGGAACGACGTCGGCAGGGAGGGGCCTGCGGCCATGACCCAGAAGCGCACCCGCTCGCCTACCTTGGCCTTGAGCGGCTGCTGGTGGTACTGGAAGGCCACCCCGTTGAAGGTCATGAGGTCGGGGGTCTTGGCGGCGATCTTGTCCGCGCTGGGCTCACCGCCCTCCGGACCGAGGTAGACCTCGGAGGCGACGATGGCGTACTCGCGGTCAACGGCCGGCAGACCCGGCGGATCGATGATGACGGCCCCGTGCATGCCGGCGGCCAGGTGCAGACTCATCGGCGAGGTTGAACAGTGGTAGAGCCAGATCCCCGAGTGCTGGGCCTTGAAGGTGTAGACGAGGGACTCCCCCGGGGTTGATCGAGCGCATCGCCTGATCGGGAGGAGTAATCCCGGCGTGGAAGTCCAGGGAGTGGCTCATCGTGCCGTCGTTGACCAGGGTGATCTCGAAGGTGTCTCCCACCTTGCCGCGCAGGACGGGACCGGGGACCTGCCCGTTGAAGGTCAGGCGCCGCTGAGTAACGCCGGCACCGACCTGCATGACCTGCTCCTTGACGGTGAAGGTGTGCCGGTGGGTCATGGGACCACCGTCGGGGCTGCTGGGGGCGGGCGGCAGAGCAGCGTCGAAGGCCTTGAAGTCGGCGGGCAGATGGGCCGAGTAGTCCGGGACCGCGTTCTTGCCGGAGCCGGCCTGATCGCTCTGGCCTCCGCCGTGCTGGTGGGCGCCGGCGGCTGCTCCGCCCGCGGTGACGTGGAAGACCATGCCCTGGGCGCGGTGGCCGGCGATGGAGCACCAGCCCTCGATCGGCCCCGCGACGATGCCGGCGTCGAGGGTTCCCTTGGCTCTGGCGGCCACGCGCCCGGTGGTCTGGCCGGTGGCCAGGACGAGGTCGTGGACCTGGTCAGCGGTATTGTCCAAGGTGATGACGAGCCGGTCGCCGGGGGTGACGTCGACCGTGTCCGGCACGAACCGCAGCCCCTCCACCTTGATGGTGGCGTTGACGGTGTTGCCGGTGGGCGAGACGTCCTGGGCTCCGCCCTGACCACGGGTGCCGACGACGCTGCCGACGACGACGGCCGCTCCGGCAGTGAGCAGCCCCATGAGGATGCCGCGGCGGTCAGAGGACTGGAGCAGGCCACCCGAGGGCGATGCAGCAGTCCCGTCTCCCGCCGTCGAGCTAGCCCCGCCAGCCAGGGGGCGGCGGTTGCGGTCGATGGCGGGAGCCGTACCGGCCGTCACCGTTCGGCGGTGGGCGCCCTCGGGCTTGTCGGCATCCGCTGCGGCGCGCCCGGCAGCAGTGTCGCCGGAGGCCTGAGCCGCACTGTCGGTATCGCTGTGCGCAGGTTCCTGGGCAGCGACGTACTGAGCTGCGCCTGCTGCGGCATGATCAGAAGCGGCGGCCTCGTCGGGGGATGGTGCCTGGGCGTCGGGCGTCTTCGTCATCGGGTTCCCCTTCGGGGCTGGGCGGACCGGCGGCCCGCGGGGTCGGAGGTGGGGGCGGCGTCGGCCGGAGTGCGCGGCGTGCGCTTGCGCTGGGAGACCTCACGCAGGCTGAGGATCATGCCCATCAGGAGGTAGGAGGTCACCAGCGCGGCCAGGGCGCCGGCGACGACGCGCACCTGCCAGGGCGCCCCCGGGTGGAGCGCCAGCAGGAGGCAGGCGTTGGCGGCGGTGACCCGGTAAGCGGCGAAGCGGTCCATGATCGTGTTGGTGGCCCGGGTGGCCGCGGGGCCGCCACCGAGCATCACCGGGGTGAGGTAGCTCAGGGCCGCCACGAGGATCTGGAGGGCGAAGCCCGCCGCCAGGGGCAGGCGCAGGGCGTGGATGACCTGGCGGGCGGAGACTGCGTCATCGGCCAACGCCATGCGGGCCCCCAGGACGGCGACACAGCCGACGAACCAGGTCACCGAGGCCGTGGCGGAGGCCGTGGCGAAGGAGGTCGGCGGGACCCGGCGGGCCGTTCGGTACGCGGGCACGAGGACTCCGCAGGCACCGCCGAGGTAGATCAGCGTGCCCAGGCCAGCCAGGGGCGGCCACAGCCCGCAGGCGGCCACCAGCGCGGTGCCGCCCACCAGGTAGGGCAGACCGCGGGTGGTCCAGCGCGGCGCGACCGGCTCCATGGGAGTGCGCAGCATCGTGGGCCACAGGACCGTCAGGGTTCCCAGGACCGTGGTGCCCACGAAGCCCAGCAGCATGGTGGTCGTGTGGGCCAGGTAGAAGCCGTCGGCCAGGGCGGAGCGTCCGTGGGCGTTGGACCAGGCGATGAGGAAGCCCAGGAGCGCACCGGTGGCCAGCAGGACCAGGGCGACGGCGTAGTGGAGGGCCAGGGACGCCAGGCGCGGGGCGATGGCTCTCCGGTACTGCACGGTGATGGCCACGACGCCGGCGACTGCCTGGGCCATGACGATGCCCGCCCCGATGAGAGCGACCGCCTGCTGGCCCATGGTGATGCCGGTGAGCACGACGGCGGTGCCGAGACTGTGGGCGTAGAGGCGCGCATCCAGGAGGGCGGCGCCGCCCAGGGCCGGGCGGTGCAGGAGGGTGTCGGCGAAATGGGCGGACCAGATGGTGATGGCGCTGCCGATTCCGCCCAGGAGCAGGGGCGTGCAGGGGCAGCCAGGTGCCCCAGGAGACCAGCGGCCCCACGACGGTCAGGGGCCGCCAGGACCACGGCGGCGAGCAGCCAGGCCATGACGAGGGCGTTGCGACGCACCTGGGTGGTGCGCCGGGAGGGCTTCTTGGCGGGGCGGCCGCCCGAGCCCCGTGCTCGTCCGGGACCGGGAGGCGAGCCGGGCGGGGGAGCGGGCCCGGTGCCGGGAGAACCGATGGACAGGCTCATACGGGCCTCCCTCCCGCCTGCGACGTCGTCGATCCGGATGCCGCGGCCGCAGTCGGCTGCCTCACTCGGACCGGTTTGCGGATGCTGCCGGAGGTCAGGACGCGCCCCAGGGTGAGGACCATGAAGACGAGGATCGCCGCCACTCCCACGGCGCCGCCGACCTTCCAGGCCGCGGAGGCCCCCGCCAGCAGGCCCGCGACGCGCACCACCAGGCCGGCGTGCAGCAGAACGTAGGGCAGCCACATGAGCCGGTGGTAGGGCAGGGCGCGGTGAACGATCGCGGGAATGATGACCGGTGCATGGGCCAGGATCATGGAGAAGGCGAAGCCCACCGTGATGCAGTGGATGACGATCTCGTAGGCGGAGCCGTTCAGCCCCTGCAGGCCCCACAGTGACCAGATCGCCCCGGCGACGGCGAGCCACGCATAGCCGGCGAGCATGGAGGCCGCCATGAAGCGCACCCCGCCGCGGAGCCGAACCGTGCGCCGGGCGACGTCGTAGTAGGCCATGACGACGGCCAGCCCCAGCAGGGCCGGGCCGACCACGAGGGAGGAGCCCTGAGCGATCAGCAGCAGGCAGGCGCCCAGGACCGCCGCACCGGACAGCGCCTCGACGACGGTCTCGACCATCTCGTCAAGGAAGGCGATGCGGGCCAGCTCCAAGCGCTCACCGATGATGGTGAGCGTGGGGAAGAGCAGCCACAGCGGGACGACGTGCTCCATGCCCCACCCGCCCAGCCACAGGACGTCTCCCAGCAGGAGGACGGCGGCGCCCACGGCCTCGACGTCGACGGCGGCGCTGGGGGCACGGAGGTGAACCCGCAGGTAGATGGCGCACAGGACGCCGGCGGCGCCGGTCATGAGCCCCCGGCCGACGAGGTCGGGCGCGCCGGCCAGGAGGGCCAGGCAGCCCGCAGCACTGCCCAGTGGGGCGAGGAAGGCCCAGGGGGCGCGGGCGGCGACCGCCCGCTCCAGGGTGATGACGGTCCCCAGGAAGCCGACGAGCATGAGGGGGCCGTGGAGTGCCGCCAGCTCGGCCCCGTCGATGGGGGCCGGCAGGTTGAGGCGCAGGAGGGCGGCATTCAGTCCCATGAGGATGCAGGCGGCGCCCAGGGCCAGGGCCACCAGGCGCGGCGCCACGCGGGTGGTCAGCGCCCGACCGAGGCGGCCGGCCGCACCGTCGGCGGCGAGCACTGTGACCTGCGCGTGCGCGGCCGCTGCCGGCTTGTCCGTCTCCACGGCCCAACCGTATCCAACCGCGCTGGAAACGCCCGCACTCACATCGACAAGAACTTCATGGACGACACGGCTCCGCGTCGTTGAGGAAGTTTCGGTAGGTTTGAGAGGCAGGCCGTGCCTGTGGAGGTGGACGGCCGTTCCCGCCGGCCCTGCGGTGGTAGTAAGGTCACGCACACCAGTAAGAAACACTCCGAAGGAGAGCCCTATGAGCGAGAGCCCCGAGCTGCTGCCGGTCACTGAGAAGAAGTCCAGCTGCGGCTGCCACGAGCACAGCGACGAGCGCCTCACCCTGGACGCGCGCGCCATCCCGCACCGTCTGCGCCACGCCGCGGTCATCGGTGCCGCCTCCTCCTTGAACCCCGGTGAGGGATTCGACCTGGTGGCTCCCCACGTGCCCACCCGCTGCTTGCCCAGATCGACCAGCTGCCCTTCACCTTCCAGCACACGCTGCTGGAGCAGTCCGAGGGCTTCGCCCGCGTCGAGATCCTGCGCACCGCCTGATCCACGCCTCAGCGCGGTCGGTCAGCAGGAGGCAGCCGCGGGTCTGAACCCTTGGCACCGGCCACGGGCTCAGGGGCTCAGCGGGCCTTACTCCATGCCACCGGTGCGCTCCCGATATGCTCAACGCATGACGCCAGCACCGCTCGATGCCGCGGTCGTCGGCCCGAGCAGGATCCGTAGGACATCCGCGGACCTGCCCATGCCGACGACCCGGTCGGTGCTGCCCGAGCCACCTGGAGGTCCCGGCCCATCGGGTCCGGTCCTCCACGCGGGGACGGCCCCGGCTGACGACGTCGTCCCCCAACGGCTGGTCGACCGCTACGGGCGCACTGTGCGCGATCTGCGCCTGTCCATCACGGACCGCTGCAACCTGCGCTGCACCTACTGCATGCCCGCGCAGGGACTCCAGTGGCTGCCCACCCCGGATCTGCTGACCACCGCCGAGCTCGCCCGCCTGGGGCGCATCGCCGTCGAGCGCCTGGGAGTTGAGCGCATCCGGCTAACCGGGGGCGAGCCTCTGTTGCGACGCGACCTGGAGGAGATCGTCGGGGCACTGTCCGCGCTGCGGACGTCGAGAGGGCTCAAACCCGACATCGCCCTGACCACCAACGGCCTGGGGCTGGAGAAGCGGGCCGCCGGGCTGCGAGCGGCGGGCCTGGACCGCGTCAACGTCTCCATCGACTCCCTGGACCCGCAGGACTACGCCGCCATCACTCGCCGAGACCGGCTCGCCGACGTCCTGACGGGGATCGCCGGCGCCCAGGAGGCCGGCCTGGACCCCATCAAGGTCAATGCCGTGGCCGTGCCGGCCACTGTGGAGGAACGCGCTCCACGTCTCCTGGCCGAGTGCTTGCGCCGCGGCTGGCAGCTGCGGTTCATCGAGCACATGCCGCTGGGACCGCGCGAGACCTGGAGCAGCCAGGACGTCGTCGGCGTCGATCAGATCCTGGAGGTGCTGCGGGAGGCCGGATTCATCCTCACCGAGGTGGGCCGCCCGGACCGTCGTCCGGCTGCGCTGTGGCGCGTCGCCGCCGGAAGCGCGTCGGGCCAGGACCATCCGGCCGGGACGGTGGGCGTCATCGCCTCGGTCACCGCGCCCTTCTGCTCGGACTGCGACCGCACCCGCATCACGGCCGACGGGCGCCTCATGACCTGCCTGTTCTCCAGCACCGAGACCGACCTGCGCGGTCCCATGCGCGCCGGGACCGACGACGACGAGCTCATCCGCGTCTGGGCCAGGGCCACCTGGGGCAAGCCCCGCGCGCACGGCTCGGACAGTCCCCACACCGAGAGCGACGGCTTCGCCCGCCCGCAGCGCACCATGTCGGCCATCGGCGGCTGACCCGAACCCTAAGGAGCCCCCACGATGAATCCTTCCCCGACCTGTCCCCCCAGGCGGGCACGCCGGCGGGTCCGGAGCAGATCTCTGTGACCCTGCGCTACTTCGCCGCGGCCACCGAGGCCGCCGGCCGCCCCGAGGAGCGCCTGGACCTGGACGCCGGCACGACGCTGGCGGCTCTGCGTGAGCAACTGTCCGGGCGGGGTCTGGAGATGGCGCGGGTCATCCCGATCTGCAGCTTCCTCGTCAACTCCGTCTCCACCCCGGCGGACTCACTCACTCCCCTGGCCGACGGCGACGCCGTCGACGTGCTCCCGCCCTTCGCCGGCGGGTGACGACCCGCATCGAGTCGGGCGGTTTCGCGTATCCCAACCGTTCTTTCACCCGACTCGGCGAGAAGACGTCAGGCGATGTTGCTCCACTGGGTCGAGCCGTCGGTGAAGGTCTGGCGCTTCCACACGGGCAGACGCTCCTTGACCTCCTCAACGATCTCGCTGCAGACGGCGAAGGCCTCGGCGCGGTGGTCGGAGCTGACGGCGACCGCGAGCGCCGCCTCCCCGACGCTCAGGTCGCCGACGCGGTGGATGACGCCGAGGGCGCGCACCCGACCCCGCTGGGCCACGTCCTGGGCGATCTGCTCGACGACCTGGCCGGCCGTGGGGTGGCAGGAGTAGCCGATGCCGGTGACGGCGCGCTCGGCGTCGTGGTTGCGGACCACGCCCTCGAAGGTGACGACGGCGCCGGCGGCGGCGTCCTGGACGGCGTCGGCGAGCTCGGTGACGCTGATGAGGTCCTCGGTGACCTCGGCGCGTACCACGCGGGCCGTGGGAGCCGGGAGCGGCCGGCTGGTCTGGTCGGGGCTGGGAGTCACGGGGTCTCCTCAATCTGGGTGCCGGGCTGGGCGTGATCGGATGGTCGGCCGCGAGCATACCCGTGTGGGTTTCCCCGGCTGAACGGGCATGATAGGCCCAGGACGTTCGGGCACTGCCCCGCCTGAAACCGTCCGCCCTGAGGCCGCGGCCCTCAGGGCACCCGTCGAGGAAGGACCGCTATGGCGCAGATGATCCCCCTGGAGGACTACGTCTCCCAGGTGCTTGAGGCCCTCTCACCCCTGGAGGGCGGCCGCCTGCCGCTGGGGCAGGCGCACCGCCGGGTGCTGGCCGAGGATATGACCGCCGCCGTCCCGGTGCCGCCGTGGACGAACTCGGCGATGGACGGCTACGCGGTGCGCGCCGAGGACACGACCGGCGCCTGCCCGCAGACACCCGTGGTTCTGCCGGTGAGCGGGGACGTTCCGGCCGGCACCGCGCCGCATCCCCCTCACGGCCGGAACCGCCCAGCGGATCATGACCGGGGCGATGCTGCCTGAGGGGGCTAACGCCGTGGTCAAGGTGGAGGACACCGACCAGGCCCCCGGCCCGCACCCGATTCCCGAGCGCGTTGAGATCCGCGCCGCAGTGAGCCCCGGTCTCAGCGTGCGCCACGCCGGGGAGGACGTGGCCGCGGGCGATCCGGTCATGGCGGCGGGAACGAGCTGTCCGCGGCGGCCCTCTCCGCCCTGGCCTCCGTGGGGCTCGGCTCGGTGCTGGTGAGGCCGCAGGTGCGCGTGGCCGTGGTCTCCACCGGGGCCGAGCTGCGTGACGCCGGCCAGTCGCTAGAGCCCGGAACGATCCCCGACTCCAACTCCCTGCTGCTGGCCGGGCTGGTCGCCGAGCACGGGGCCGTGTGCACGACCGTGGCCCGCAGCGGCGACACAGCCGAGGCCCTGGCTAAGGTGCTGCAGCAGACCGCGGCCGGCGCCGATCTCATCGTCACCTCCGGGGGCGTGTCCGCGGGGGCCTTCGATCCTCTGACGATGCTGGCGCAGACTCAGCATGGCGAAGAAACGCCGGTGCATCTGGACTTCGTCAAGGTGGCCATGCAGCCGGGCAAGCCCCAGGGGCACGGCTGGGTGCTCGCCGACGACGGTCGGCGGGTGCCGATCATCTGCCTGCCGGGCAACCCGGTGAGTGTCCTGGTCTCCTTCACCACGATCGTGGCCCCGGCACTGGCCCGTCTGACCGGGCAGGATGCGGCAGGCGGCGCCGAGCCGCTTCCGGGCCGGCCTGGCCTGACGGCGCGTGCGGCAGTGGGCTGGCGGACCCCGCCGGGGCGGCGCCAGCACGTGCCGGTGCGCTTCACCAAGGCCCCCGCCGGTTCCGACGTCGGTGACGGCGCGGGCCTGCCCTGGGTGACGCCCACCCACCGACTGGGCTCCGGCTCGCACCTGGTGGCCTCGCTGCCCGCCGCGCAGGCACTGGCGGTGGTGGCCGCAGAGGTTGAAGCGGTCGAGGTCGGCGACGAGCTGCCCCTCATCCCGCTGACCACCTCCTAGCGCCTGCTGGCCGCCTCTGAAGGCCGCCGGTGAGAGCCACACGAGCCACGTCTACGACGCACGATCCTGTACCCCTGTGAAGGAGCCTCCTATGACTACCCGCCCCAAGATCATCCTCACCCATCTGGATGAGGCAGGCGCCGCTTACATGGTGGACGTCACCGCCAAGGCCCCGACCGTGCGCGAGGCGCGCGCCAGCGCCTTCGTGGCCTGCTCCGAGGCGATCGTCGACGCCCTGCGTGGGGGCTCGGTCCCTAAGGGGGACGTGCTCGCCGTGGCCCGTGTGGCCGGGATCGCGGCGACGAAGAAGGTCCCTGAGCTCCTCCCCCTGGCGCACGTCATCGGTGTGCACGGGGCGCGCGTGGACCTGGAGATCGTCGACGGCGGCGTGCGCATCGAGACCACGGTGCGCACGGCCGACCGCACGGGGGTGGAGATGGAGGCTCTCACCGCCGCCACCGTGGCGGGACTGGCGATCGTCGACATGGTCAAGGGAGTGGACCGCGACGTCGAGCTGCGCGAGGCCAAGGTGGTCGCCAAGTCCGGGGGACGCTCAGGGGACTGGGTGCGTGGTGACCGCGGTGATGAGGCCTGAGCAGACGGCCGGCACCATCGTGAGCACCACGGGTGTCGCCGAGGTCGCCGACGTCATCGTGCTGGCCGGCGGGACCGGCGCTCGGTTGGACGGAGCCTCCAAGCCCGACGTCGTCGCCCGTGGGGCGCGCCTGCTCGACCATGTCCTGGTCGGTGTGGAGCGGCTGCGGGAACAGGACCTCGCACTCGGACGCGTGTGCGTCGTCGCCCCGTCGGAGGTAGCGCTGCCGGGCGGCGTCCTGCGGGCACTGGAGGATCCTCCTCTGGGAGGGCCCGTCGCCGGGATCGCGGCCGGACTGGAGCTGCTGGGCAGGAGCGATCCGGTTGCGGGGCTCACCGGAATCCTCACCTGCGACGCCCCCTTCTCCTGGCGGGCGCTGCCGGCCCTGCACCGTGCGCTTGCGGAGGCGGGGCCGGAGCTGGACGGAGTCTGCGCCCGCGATGACGAGCACACCCAGTACCTGCTGGGCCTCTACCGCCGCCGAGCACTGGCCGCGGCCGTGGCCCCGGACGGCGCGCCTCTACGGGATACCGCCGTGCGCCGGGCCCTCGGGGCGCTCCATGTCACGGCCATCACCACGACCCGTGACGTCGTACGGGATTTGGACACCTGGGCCGAGGTCCGCGCCTGGGACTCTGGCCGCTCCGAGTGACGGGTCCCTCAGGCTGAATCGCTCAGTAGCGCTCGAGGGCGTTCAGTGGTCTCCGCCGCCGAGCTGCTCCAGGACATGGGGGCACCAGGGGGCCGACGACGGCGACGGTGTCCTTGACCCCGCCGCGCGAGCCGGGGGCATTGATGACCAGGGCACCCTCGGCACCGCGAGAGGTCACTCCCACCAGGCCGCGGGACAGTCCCGCCAACGGCGTCTTGGTCAGCCCATGGGCGCGGATCTGCGCCTCGATCCCCTCGATGCGGGTCTCCAGCAGTGGCGCCGTGGCCTCCGGGGTGAGGTCCCGGGGGGTGACCCCGGTGCCGCCCGTGGTCAGGACCACCCGAGCGCCGGCGGACACCGCCCGATTGATCGCCTCACGCACCGGCTCGACACCATCGGGCACGAGGTCCACCGAGTCGACGACGACGTCGTGCTCGGCCAGGAGGCGCTGGGCCAGCGGGCCGGAGAGGTCCTCCCGCTCACCGCTGACGCAGCGGTCGGAGACGGTGATGACGGCGCCCTTGATGGGTTCGGGCAGGGCCGCCAGGCCCTTCTGGACGATGGGGGTCTCACTCATGGCACCACCGTAGTCCGCACGAGCCTCCACCGAGGCTCTCCGGCCGGAGTCGATCACCGCGGGGTTCTCGGCGCCCCCGCTCCACCCTCACAATCATTTAGAGAACTTTCATTTTACTTAATTCACTTAACCCGAGGGCGGCCAACCCTCCGGTTTCCCCTCGTATTGCTCGGACAACCGCCTCCGCCCTGAGGGTCTGACCACAGCCGTGCATCATGGGGGCGGTGCGTGCCCGCGCGCCCCTCCCACATCTTCACGACAGCCTCAGGTCCACGGCGCCGTCGCCCAGCAGACCGGGCCTTACACACAGCAGGAGCCCTATGTCCACGCTCGACACCTCCGGTCGCGTCCTCACAGGGTGGAACCCCGAGGAGCCGGAGAACTGGTCCGCGAAGATCGCCTGGACCACCCTGACCATCTCGACCTACTCGATGATCCTGGCCTTCTGCGTCTGGTTCCTCCCCAGCGCGATCGCCCCCAAGCTCACCGAGATCGGCTTCAAGCTCACCGATAGCCAGCTGTACTGGCTCGCCGCCATGCCCGGCCTGTCCTGCGGCCTGATCCGCCTCGTCTACATGTTCCTGCCGCCGATCGTCGGCACGCGCAAGCTCGTCGCTTGGTCGTCCCTGCTCTACGCACTGCCGATGCTCGGCTGGTTCTTCGCGGTGCAGAGCACCGAGACGAGCTTCGGGACGCTGCTCGCCCTGGCCTTCGCCTGCGGGATCGGAGGCGGCTCGTTCTCCGGATACATGCCCTCGACCGGGTACTTCTTCCCCAAGCGCCTGACCGGTACCGCCCTGGGGATCCAGGCGGGCGTCGGGAACCTGGGAATGAGCATCATCCAGCTGCTGAGCCCCTGGCTCATGGGTTTCGGACTGCTGGGCATCACCTGGATCGCTCCTCAGCACGCCGGCAGCGGCCAGGTCTGGGTCCACAACGCGGCCGTCTTCTTCATCCCGTGGACCATCGTGGCCGCGATCCTCGCCTTCGCCCTGCTCAAGGACGTCCCGGTCAAGGCCAACATCCGCCAGCAGATCGATATCTTCACCAACCCCGACACCTGGTACATGACGCTCATGTACGTGGCGACCTTCGGCCTGTTCTCCGGGTTCGCCGCACAGTTCGGACTCCTCATCAAGAACACCTACGGGCCTCAGTCGGCCCTGGCCGAGCACTTCGACAAGTCCCTGCTGCCCCTGGGTGCGACTTACGCCTTCCTCGGGCCACTGATCGGGTCAGTGGTCCGAATGCTGTGGGGACCCCTGTGCGACCGCTTCAGCGGGGCCATCTGGACCTTCATCTCCATCATCGGAATGGGTGCCGCACTGGCCGTCACCACCTTCTACCTCCATCCGACCGATCCGGCGCAGTTCCCCGGGTTCCTGTGGGCCATGCTGGCGATGTTCTTCTTCTCCGGCCTGGGCAACGCCGGCACCTTCAAGCAGATGCCGATGATCATGCCCAAGCGGCAGGCCGGCGGCGCCATCGGCTTCACGGCTGCCGTTGCCAGCCTGGGCCCCTTCATCGTCGGCGTCGCCATCGCCTCCCTGGGCACCACCGCCTGGTTCTGGATCTCGGTCGCCTATTGCGCCGTGTGCGCGGTCATCTGCTGGCTGCGCTATGCCCGACCGGGAGCCCCGTTCCCGGGCTGAGTTCCAGCATCCGGCGTCCGCCCGGGCCACCCGCAACCGACTGACGGAGACAATGACGCGGCGGCTGACGACTCGCCCGCCTGCCCTGTCAGGAGTGCTCGGTGCCCGTCCGATCGCCATCGGCCCGCCGGACCGCCGCGAACCAGCTCCCACGCTGACCACTGATGAACACAGACACACCATTGACCACCCACCAGCTTCACGGACCAAAGGACCATTGATGAGCACCACCGGCTCCCAGACCACCGGCCCCGGGATCGTTCCTGGACCCGACCAGCAGGTCGAGAACGCCCCCGGACTGCTCACGCTGGGCTCGTACCTGCGTCGAGGACAAGCCTCTGCCGACGCCCGCCGCCTGTTCCTGACAGGAGGGCGCGAGGCCGACACCTTCTACCGGCACCGGTGGAGCCACGATAAGATGGTCCACTCCACCCACGGGGTCAACTGCACCGGGTCGTGCGCCTGGGAGGTCTACGTCTCCGACGGCATCATCACCTGGGAGAAGCAGATCACCGACTACCCCACTACGGGGCCGGACATGCCCGAGTACGAGCCCCGCGGCTGCCCGCGCGGCGCGGCCTTCTCCTGGTACACCTACTCCCCCACGCGCATCCGTTACCCCTACGTGCGCTCGGTCCTGCTGGACGCCTTCCGCGCCGCGAAGGCCGACAACGACGGCGACCCGGTCGCCGCCTGGGCGCAGGTCACCGGTGACCCCGCCACCGCGAAGGCATACAAGTCGGCGCGAGGCAAGGGCGGTATGGTCCGTGTGGGCTGGGACGAGGCCATGGAGATCGTCGCGGCCGCCTACGTCCACACCATTCGCACCTGGGGGCCGGACCGGATCGCCGGCTTCAGCGTCATCCCGGCCATGTCTCAGGTCTCCTACGGAGCCGGAGGCCGCCTCCATGAGCTCATCGGCGCCACGATGCTCTCCTTCTACGACTGGTACGCCGACCTGCCGCCGGCCTCACCGCAGGTCTTCGGCGACCAGACCGACGTCCCCGAGGCTGGCGACTGGTACAACTCCCAGTACCTCATGATGTGGGGCTCCAATCTGCCGCTGACCCGCACCCCGGACGCCCACTTCATGACCGAGGCCCGCTACCACGGGCAGAAGGTCGTGGCGGTCTCCCCCGACTACGCCGACAACACCAAGTTCGCCGACCAGTGGCTGCGCGTGGCCCCGGGCACCGACGGCGCCCTGGCCCAGGCGATGGGGCACGTCATCCTCGCCGAGTTCCACGTCAAGCGCGAGGAGTCCTTCTTCCTGGACTACATGCGCCGTCACACCGACTCCCCCTTCCTCATCGGCCTGGAGCCCTCCCCCGACGGCACCGGCTACGTGCCCGGGCGCTTCGTGACGGCCTCCGACGTCAACGGCGTCGCCACCGGCGCCCCGAAGAACGAGTTCCGTCCCTCGTGTGGGACCGCGAGCGCGGCCCGGCCGACCCCGGCGGCACCCTGGCCGACCGCTTCACCCCCGAGGGTGAGGGCAAGTGGAACCTGCTCATGGAAGGGCTTGACCCGGTCATGAGCATCCTGGACCTGCACGGCGAGGGCCCCCAGGTGCAGGCCGCCGAGGTCCTCCTGCCCCGCTTCGACCTGCCCGGTTCGTCCACCCCCGAAGGTTCCGTGGGCGGCGGCGTCGTGCGCCGCGGCGTGCCGGTCACCCGCATCGGGGACCGCATGGTCACCACCGTCTACGACCTGCTCCTGGCCCAGTACGCCGTCGAGCGCCCGTCCATGCCGGGCGAGTGGCCCGCGGACTACCAGGACGCCACGGTCCCGGGCACTCCCGCCTGGGCCAGCGAGATCACCGGTGTTCCGGGTCCCGCCATCATCCAGGTGGCGCGTGACTTCGCCCTCAACGCCGTGGAGTCCGGCGGCCGCTCCCAGATCGTCATGGGCGCGGGCATCAACCACTACTACCATGCCGACCAGATCTATCGGACGATCCTGGCGCTGACCTCCATGTGCGCCACCCAGGGCGTCAACGGCGGCGGCTGGGCCCACTACGTGGGTCAGGAGAAGGTCCGCCCGCTCAGCGGCTTCCAGCAGTACTCCTTCGCCCTGGACTGGCACCGCCCGGCCCGCCAGATGATCGCCACTGGCTTCTGGTACCTCACCACCGACCAGTGGCGCTACGACACCACCTCCGCCGAGCGCCTGGCCTCCCCGCTGGGACCGGGCACCCTGGCGGGCAAGACCACCACCGACGCGATGGTCGAGGCCATGAAGCGCGGGTGGACGCCGTCCTACCCGACCTTCAACCGCAGTCCGCTGCTCCTGGGGCAGCAGGCCGCCGAGGCGGGGATGGACCCCAAGGACTACGTCGTCGAGCAGCTGCGCTCCGGTGAGCTGCGCTTCGCCTGCGAGGACCCCGACGCCCCCGAGAACTTCCCGCGCATCCTGTGCTCGTGGCGCACGAATCTGCTGGGCAGCTCGGCCAAGGCACGGAGTTCTTCCTGCGCCACATGGTGGGTGCGGACAACGACGTCAACGCCGTCGAGACCCCGGCCGAGCAGCGTCCCGCCTCGGTGACCTGGCGCGACGAGGCCCCCGTGGGCAAGCTCGACCTCATGTGGACCGCGGACTTCCGCAACACCTCCACCACCCTGCACTCCGACGTCGTCCTGCCGGCGGCCACCTGGTACAGAAGCACGACATCTCCTCGACCGACATGCACCCCTTCGTGCACTCCTTCAACGCGGCCATCGACCCGCCGTGGGAGGCGCGCACCGACTTCCAGGTCTTCCAGACCCTGGCCGGACTCATCTCCGCCTGGGCGCCGCGCTACCTGGGCACCCAGACCGACGTTATCGCCGCGCCCCTGACGCACGACACCCCCGACGCCCTGACGATGGCGCACGGTGACGTGTCCTCCCTCCCCCAGGAGTGGGTGCCGGGCGTGACGATGCCCAAGCTGGTGCCCACCGAGCGCGACTACACCCAGATCCGGGCCAAGTTCGACGCCCTGGGCCCCCTGGCCGAGAAGCTGGGGATGCCCTGCAAGGGCATCATGCTCAAGCCCGGTCCGGAGGTGGAGCGCCTGGCCCGCAACCACGGGGTCTCCTCCGACGGCGTGGCAGCCGGCAGGCCGCTGATCGACACCGACATCCGTGCCGCCGACGCCATCTTCACGCTGTCGGGCACCACCAACGGGCGCATCGCCACCGAGGGCTGGGACACGCTGTCCAAGCGCACCGGCACCACGCTGGTCGAGCTCAGCGAGGAGGAGGCCGGAAAGCTCGTCTCCTTCGCCGACACCCAGGTCAAGCCCCAGGGAGTCATCACCTCCCCTGAGTGGTCCGGCTCCGAGCACGGCGGGCGGCGCTACTCGGCCTTCGTGGTCAACGTGGAGCACGCCAAGCCCTGGCACACCCTGACCGGGCGCATGCACTACTACCTCGACCACGACTGGATGCGGGACATGGGCGAGTCCCTGCCCATCTTCCGGCCACCGCTGGACTTCCACGCCCTGTACGGGGAGGCCGCGCCGGGCTCGGTGTCCACGAGCCAGGCGGGCACGGCGGAGGTCGCGGTGCGCTACATCACCGCGCACAACAAGTGGGCGATCCACTCGCAGTACTTCGACAACCTGTACATGCTCACGCTGGGCCGCGGGGGCCAGACCATCTGGATGAGCCCCCAGGACGCCGAGAAGATCGGCGTCAAGGACAACGAGTGGGTCGAGGCCTACAACCGCAACGGCATCGTGGCGGCGCGCGCCATCGTCTCCCACCGCATCCCCGAGGGCATGGTCTTCATGCACCACGCCCAGGAGCGCACCATGAACACCCCGCTGACCGAGTCCAGCGGCAGGCGAGGCGGGACGCACAACTCGCTGACCCGGATCGTCCTCAAGCCCAGTCACTTCGCCGGCGGCTACGGGCAGCTGTCCTACGCCTTCAACTACATCGGCCCCACGGGCAACAACCGCGACGAGGTCACGCTTATCCGTCGCCGCAGCAACCAGGAGGTGACTTTCTGATGAAGGTCATGGCCCAGATCGCAATGGTGATGAACCTCGACAAGTGCATCGGCTGCCACACCTGTTCAGTGACCTGCAAGCAGGCCTGGACCAACCGCGAGGGCACCGAGTACATGTGGTTCAACAACGTCGAGACCCGCCCCGGTGTCGGCTACCCCAAGGGCTGGGAGGACCAGGACACCTGGCGCGGCGGCTGGGAGCGCACGGCCTCCGGCCGCCTGCGGCCCCGCTCGGGCGGACGCCTGCGCCGCCTGGTCAACATCTTCGCCAACCCGGAGATGCCCACGGTCGAGGACTACTACGAGCCGTGGACCTACGAGTACGACAAGCTGCTCTCGGCCCCGAAGGACTCCCCGGCGCTTCCGGTGGCGCGTGCCAAGAGCCAGCTGACCGGCGAGTACATGCCCACCATCACGTGGGGTCCCAACTGGGATGACGACTTGGGCGGCTCCATGGAGACCCTCCAGCAGGACCCGATCGTCGAGGCGATGAGCACGAAGGTGCGCACCGACATCGAGTCGGCCTTCATGTTCTACCTGCCGCGCATCTGCGAGCACTGCCTCAACCCCACCTGCGTGTCCGCCTGCCCGTCGGGCGCCATGTACAAGCGCACCGAGGACGGCATCGTCCTGGTGGACCAGGACGCCTGCCGCGGCTGGCGCATGTGCGTGTCGGCCTGCCCCTACAAGAAGGTCTACTTCAACCACGCCACCGGCAAGGCCGAGAAGTGCACCCTGTGCTACCCGCGCCTGGAGGTCGGCGAGCCCACCGTGTGCTCGGAGACCTGTGTGGGTCGCCTGCGCTACCTGGGCGTCCTCCTCTACGACGCCGATCGCGTCTCGCAGGCCGCCGCCGTCAAGGACCCGCAGGACCTCTACATGGCCCAGCGCGAGATCCTCCTCAACCCCCACGACCCCGAGGTCGTGGCGGGCGCACGCGCCGAGGGCGTGCCGGACAACTGGATCGAGGCGGCCCAGGCCTCCCCCATCTGGGACCTCATCGACACCTACGAGGTGGCCCTGCCCCTGCACCCCGAGTACCGCACCATGCCGATGGTCTGGTACATCCCGCCGCTCTCCCCGGTCGTTGACGAGGTCGCGGCCGCAGGCCTGGACGGCGAGAACTACAAGGTGCTGCTCACGGCCGTCTCCGACATGCGCATCCCGCTGGAGTACCTGGCGGGCCTGTTCACGGCCGGTGAGACCAACACGGTCGAGCTCGTGCTGCGGCGCCTGGCCGCGATGCGCTCCCACATGCGCGACGTGCGCCTGGGCCGCGAGCCCGACCCGGCCATCGCCGCCGCCGTGGGCCTGGACGGCAAGAAGCTGGAGGCCATGTACCGCCTGCTGGCCATCGCCAAGTACGACGACCGCTACGTCATCCCCACCACCAAGCCCGAGGTCCCCCGCGGCATGGAGTCCATGGGCAACGACGTCAAGACCCTTCTGGGTGAGGGGGCCCCGGCCGGGTGCCACCCCGACGTCGCCTCCTTCCACGGCCAGGGCGGTGGCGGTATCAACAACGGCCCGGTGAGCCTGCCACTGCCGACCGTGCGCCGCGAGCCGGTGCCGGCCGCCGGCCCGGGCATGCCACAGGTCGGCGTGCCTGAGCCGGTGAGGCAGGCCCAGGCGGCCGATTCCTCGACCGGCCCGGCGGTCGCGGCCCCCAGGGACCTCTGAGATGGTCTCCTTCGTCCGCGCCCCCCGAGTTCTTGAGAAGCCCGCCGAGGTGCAGCTGACACCCTCCCAGCGAGCCACCGTGCACATGGCGGCCTCGCTGCTGCTGGACTACCCGGCCGAGGGGGCTCTGGAGACACGCCTGAACGCCGTCGAGGCCGAGCTGGCCACGCTGCCGGCGGAGGTGGCCGTCCTCCTGGAGGAGTTCATCGCTCAGGCGCGGCGCCGCGGCGAGCGGGCCATGGCCGAGCACTACGTGGAGATCTTCGACCGACGTCGGCGCTGCTGCCTGTACCTGACGTACTACACGGTGGGTGACACCCGGCACCGGGGCGCCGCGCTGCTGGCCTTCAAGCAGGCGCTGGCGGCGGCCGGCTACGAGATGGCCGCCGACGAGCTGCCCGACTACCTGCCGGTGGTCCTCGAGCTGTCCGCGCGCAGCGGTGACGAGGTGGCGGGCACGCTCCTGTCCTCCCACCGCGAGGGCATCGAGGTGCTGCGCAGCGCCCTGGCCGACGCCGCCTCCCCCTACGCGGGGCTGGTGGAGGCCGTCTCAATGACTCTGCCGCAGATCGACGAGGCCACCGCCGAGCGCGTGCGCGCCCTCGTGGCGGCCGGCCCGCCCACCGAGACCGTCGGTGTCACCGACACCCTGCCCTTCCCGACCATTCCCGTGCGCAACCCGAGTCTGTCCAGTGCACCCGCCGTGCCGGGCTCCGCACCAGTCGCCGATTCTTCCCCCTCACGAGCAGCCAGGAGAGCATGACATGAGCCCGATTCAGCAGAACCTCATGTGGGTGGCCCTGCCCTACGCCAGCCTGGTGCTGCTGGTGGCAGGCATGATCTGGCGGTGGCGCACCGACCAGTTCGGCTGGACCTCCCGCTCCTCGCAGTGGAACGAGTCCCGCATCCTGCGCCTGGCCTCCCCCCTGTTCCACCTGGGCTTCCTCATGGTGATGGGAGGTCACGTCGTCGGGCTCCTGGTGCCCAAGGACGTCACTGAGATGCTGGGCGTCTCCCAGCACATGTACCACCTGGGCGCCACCTACCTGGGAACCTTCGCGGCCATCCTGACGATCGTGGGCCTGGCCGGGCTCATCTACCGACGCATCGTCATCAAGAGCGTACGCCTGGCCACCACCCGCAACGACCTGGTCATGTACTGCTTCCTCATCGTGCCGATCCTGCTGGGCTCGGCCGCCACGGTCCTCAACCAACTCGCCGACGCCCACGGCTACGACTATCGCGAGACGATCAGCCCCTGGCTGCGCTCGGTGCTGGTGCTCCAGCCGCGCCCCGAGCTCATGACCGATGTGCCGGTCTCCTTCAAGCTCCACGTCATCGCGGGTTTCCTGCTCCTGGCGATCTGGCCCTTCACCCGCCTAGTCCACGTGGTCTCCGCGCCCGTGGGCTATGTGACCCGCCCCTACGTGGTCTATCGTTCGCGTGAGGGGGCCACCTCCACCGCACGTCCATCGCGCGGATGGACCCCGGTACGGACCCAGGGCACCGGCAACCAAGGAACCAACGACGTCACCCCTTCTCAGGGCGCCTGATCTCGGCTGCCCCGCTCCGAAAGGACAACGTATGGGTATCACTCGTCGTGCGGCCATCGCCGCCGTCAGCCTGCTCTCCGCCGTCTCTCTGGCCGCCTGCGGCGGCTCCGCCTCCAACAGCTCCACCGGCGCCGCTTCAGGCGCCGCCTCCGCAAGCGGCTCAGGTGCCCCGCAGAAAGCCACCGGCGAGCTCAAGGTCCTGGCCGCCGCCTCCCTCAAGGCATCTTTCACGGAGATCGGGACCCAGCTGGAGAAGGACAACCCCGGCCTCCACGTCACCTTCGACTTCCAGGGCTCCCAGACCCTCGTCAGCTCGCTGTCCGAGGGCAACGAGGCCGACATCCTGGCCACGGCCGACGAGCCCACCATGAATAAGGCCGTGGAGCAGAAGCTGGTCGGTGAGCGCACCGAGTTCGCCACCAACGTCCCGACTCTCATCGTTCCCAAGGGCAATCCCGCCAACGTCAAGGGCATCGACTCCTCCCTCGACAACGCCAAGCTCGTGGTCTGCGTGGATACCGCCCCGTGCGGCCATGCCGCCAAGGAGCTGGCCAAGGCCTACAACGTCACTCTCAACCCGGTCTCCGAGGAGCAGAAGGTGACGGACGTGCGTACCAAGGTCGAGTCCGGTGAGGCCGACGCGGGCGTGGTCTACAAGACTGACGCCGTGGCCGCCAAGGACAAGGTCGATGAGATCACCATCGACAACAAGGGCGTCATGAACCACTACCCGATCGCCCAGACCGCCAAGCCCTCCAACCCCGAGGCCGCTCAGGTCTTCATCAACGCCATCACCAGCAAGTCCGGTCAGGACATCCTGGCCAAGTACGGCTTCGGTAAGCCCGGCGACGCCACGAGTGCGAGTGCCGGGGCGAGCCCCAGCGCCGGGGGCGCCGCTACGGCCAGTACCACGGCTAGCGCCGCCCCGTCCCAGGCCGCGACCGCTGAGGGGTCCTCCGCCCCGGAGGCGAACAAGCCCACCGCGCAGACGACTGCTCCGTGATGGAGTACAGGCCTGACTCGCCGGCCTGGTACACATGATTCTGTGAACCAGATGTCCCCCACTGAGCGCTCCGCGCAGCAGTCGGTACAGCGGCCCGCCCACGCCCTCCTGAGGCGTGGGCGGGCGCCTGTCCCCTGCCGGTGCTCGTCACCGCCCCTGGCAATCCTGGGAGGTTGCGCGATCGTCCCTGCCCCTGGTGGGCATGGGGACGCGTGTGTCCTGGGGGCAGCTGCCCCAGCTGTTGGCGACGCCGTCGGCGCAGGCCGCCCTGTGGCTCTCAATCCGCACCTGCTTGATTGCCACGCTGGTCTGCGTGGTACTGGGCATACCGCTGGCACTGCTCCTGTCCCGCAGCTGGCCGGGGGTGAGGCTCGCACGAGTTCTCGCGATCCTACCGATGACGATGCCGCCGGTGGTGGCCGGTATCGCGCTGCTGGCGACCTTCGGACGTCGGGGCGTGTTCGGTGCCTACCTGGAGGCGTGGGATACTCCGATCGCCTTCACGACGACCGCCGTCGTGCTCGCTCAGGTCTTCGTCGCCATGCCCTACCTGGTGGTCACTCTGGAGGCGGCGTTGCGCAGCCGCGACACTCATGCCGAGACCACGGCTCGAACGCTGGGGGCGGGGCCCTGGCGGGTGCTGACACAGGTCACGCTGCCGCTGGCGGCGCCTGCGATGGCCCGGGGCACCGCCCTGGCTCTGGGCCGGAGCCTGGGCGAGTTCGGGGCGACCATCGCCTTCGCGGGTTCCCGAGAGGGCGTCACCCGCACCATGCCGCTGGCCATCTACCTGGAGAAGGAGAGCGACACAGCCACGGCCCTGGCCCTCGCAGTGGTGCTCATCGGGTTGTCGTTCATCATCGTCGGGGCCACGACCGTGGACTGGTCCGGCCTGGTCGGTGCACTGCTGACTGCTCGCCAGCGGGGCGGGCAGGAGGTCGTCCCAACGTCCGAGCTCTCCTCTGACGAGGAATCCGACGACGACGTGCCCTCTTCCGGGAGTACCGCGTCCGCCAAGGCGCCCCAGGACACCGGTCGCGGCCAGGACCTGCACGTCGCCTTCGAGCTGCCGGAGCGCGATGTCGTCGTCGACCTGGAGGTGGAGGCGGGTCGCACGACGGCGCTCATCGGCCCCAACGGCTCGGGCAAGTCGACAGTCTGCTCCGTGGTGGCCGGCCTGCTGGACGCCGAGAACGGTAGCGTGGTGCTCGGCGGACGAGTCCTGGACGGCCCCGGTGACTTCGTGCGGGCGGGGCGGCGCCGGGTGGCGCTGCTCAGCCAGGAGCCGGGCGTCTTCACCCACATGTCGGTACTGGGCAACGTGGTGTTCGCACTGCGCTGCCAGGGGGTGAGCCGCCGGGAGGCGACGCGCCGGGCCCGCGCCGAGCTGGCCGCCGTCGGGGCCGATCACCTGGCCTCCCGCTCAGGAGGCGCGCTCTCGGGCGGGCAGGCGGCCCGGGTGGCGCTGGCCCGGGCTCTGGCGACGGGGCCCCGCCTGCTGGTCCTGGACGAGCCGATGGCCGCCCTGGATGTCACCGCCCGCCAGGAGATGCGCCGCCTGGTGACGCGCCGATGCACCGAGGAGGGGCTGACACTGCTGCTGGTGACTCATGACGTCCTGGACCTGACGGCGCTGGCCGAGGACGTCGTCGTCCTGGAGCGGGGCCGAGTGGTGGAGCAGGGGCCGACGGCGCGGGTCCTGTCGGCGCCGCGTTCGGACTTCGTCGCCCACCTGACGGGGACGGCCGTGCTCACCGGGGTCATTGACGGCGATGCCGAGGCTCCGGGGTTGCGCCTGCCGTCGGGGCAGGTCGTTCATGGCCGCCCCCGAGAGGATGCCGTTGACGGGCACGTCGGCGAGCAGGGCCACCGGGACGACCACGACGAGGTCCACGAGGTCCTGCACCCCGGCGCACCGGGAATTGCGCTGGTGCCGCCCGACGCCGTCGCCCTCTACCGTCAGGCGCCGCACGGCAGTCCCCGCAACGTCCTGTCCGGCCGCGTGACGGGTCTGGAGCGCTCGGGGGCACTGGTGAGCGTGCGCCTGGAGCTGGAGGAGGGGCAGCGGCTGTCGGCGGCGGTCACCGCCGGAGCCGTGACAGAGCTCGGCATCACCGAGGGCCGGGAGGTCTGCTGCGTCATCAAGGCGGTGCAGGTGCGTATCCTGGCTCGCCGGGGTTGAGGACCACGGCACTGAGGCGTTGAGAGAAGGATCGGGCGAGGATGAGGGAGGGCCTTGTGAGCACCGTCGACCGAAGCGATCGCGATGGCGTCTGCGGATCGGTGATCGCTGAGGAGCGTCTGCGGCCGCTGAGCCGCGATGAGCTGGAGCGCTACCACCGCAACGCGCTCGTGCCGCAGGTGGGGCTCGTGGGGCAACAGCGCATCCGCGCGTCCCGGATCCTGCTCATCGGTGCCGGCGGGCTCGGGGCGCCGGCGGCCTTGTACCTGGCGGCCGCCGGGGTGGGGATGATCGGGCTCGTTGACGACGACGACGTCGACGTGTCCAACCTGCAACGCCAGGTCATCCATGCCACGGCCGCTGTGGGGCGCCCCAAGGTGGACTCAGCGGCCGAGGCGATCAGGGCGCTCAATCCCGATGTTGAGGTCGTTGCCCACCGGACCCGGTTGACGGCGGACAACGCCCAGGACCTGCTGGGCGGCTGGGACGTGGTCATCGACGGCACGGACAACTTCCCCACGCGGTACCTGGTCAACGACGCCGCCGTCATGCTGGGACTGCCGCTGGTGCACGGGGCGGTGCTGGGGTTCAACGGACAGGGTGGGGGTCTTCGATGCGGGCCGGGGCCCGTGCTACCGGTGTCTGCACCCGCTCCGCCGCCCGCGGGTTCGGTGCCCTCCCTGTGCGGAGGCGGGGGTACTGGGGGTGCTGCCAGGCATCGTCGGGACGATGCAGGCCGCCGAGGCGCTCAAGCTGGTGATCGGCGGCGGGCAGCCGCTGCTGGGGAGGCTGGCGATGCTTGATGCCTGGGGGGCGCATCTGCGGGAGATTCCGGTGGCGAAGAACCCGGCCTGCCCGGTGTGCGGGGAGAACCCGAGTATCACTACGCTGGTCACAGAGGCTGATGCCTGCGTGATTCCCCGGACACCTGAGACCGACACGCTGCCGCAGGAACCCGGGAGCGACTCCCGCCGGCAGGCCGAGAGTTCCGAGTCTGGCTCCGCTGCAGCCAGTCGGATTCAGGAAGGTGGCGAGGTCCTGGAGTCATCAGGGGCAGGAGTGGACGCTGTCTCCGCTGCCGAGCTGAGGAGGCTCCTGGAGGGCGCCGAGCCGCCGGCGCTGCTGGACGTGCGCGAGGACATCGAGGTGGCGCTCGAACCGATGGAAGGCGCGCTGCACATTCCGCTGCGTGAGGTGGCGGCGCGCATGGGCGAACTCGACCCGAGCCGGCCGACGGTGGTTGTGTGCGCCGCCGGCGTGCGCTCAACCCGGGCCATCGAGGCGCTGAGGGCGGCGGGCTACACCGGGCGGCTCCTCAACCTTGAGGGTGGGATGAAGGCCTGGGCGTCTGGCGCCTCCGCCTGAAGGGTACCTGCGGCGTCGGGACCCGTGGCGTTGGGTGCCTGACCTCTGGGAGCCGAGGGAGTGCTCGACTGGATAAGGCCCGTTCACCTCGGCGTATCTGAGATGGCGGAGCTCAACCTGGGCCAGTAGGAATTCCTATAGGCAGGGCCCCACACCTGAGGGATGGTGTTTCGGTGTCGTGATGTTTGCTCGCATCGCGTGAATTGAGGTGGCGGGATGTAAGTGGGGCAGGTGTGGGGGTTTTAGTGGCCTTGGGCTTGTTCAGCGTCGTCGGTGAGGTAGGTGATGATGCGGACGAGGTCGTAGGGAGTGGAGGTCTCGGTGGTGGTAATGGTGCCGTCGATGGGGCGCCAGGTGGTGTCGCCTTGGGGACGGTATCGGGTGGTCCAGGTGGTGGTCAGGGTGGTGGTGACGGCGGTGGCGGTGTGCTGGTAGTGGTGGGTGACGGTCTGGTGGGGGTATGGGGCTCCGGGGTCGGTGGTGGTTGTGGTGGTGCCGTCTCCCCAGCTCCAGGTGTAGGAGGTGGGGGTGAACTCGACCTCGATGGGGGTGCCCAGGATGGTCGTGGTCTGGTGGCGCACGGCGGGGTTGGTGTAGACGATGAAGGCCTTGGAGATGACGACTTGCGGGCCTGGGGGCTGACGGGTGATGCCTGAGCCGGAGGCGATGAGTGTGGCGGCCTGGCGGGTGGTGATCGTGATCGTGCGGGGCTGGTTCCTGTTGCCGGCGTCAGTGGGGATGGTGTCCTGTGGTGTGGTTACCATCTTCCCCAGCTTGCATCCCAAGAGGCTTGTCGGGCTTCTGGTCGACTTTGCGTTGCAGTCCCAGTGGGGTTGCTCCTCCCACATCGACGGATCCGAGGCCGTCACCGCCGGACGATCCTGAGACGGCGGTTCACCAGAGTCCGGCGCCCCCTCCTGAGGGACAGTTTCAGTCACCTCACCGTAGAATTCACTTCCATTGCCCACGTTTCTAGAGTCAATTTCTGCCTGTGGTGGAGGCGGGGCATCCTGGGCTGCCCTTGCAGAGGGGGATAGAAAAAAGTAAATCGACGCAACAGTGACCGTAGCAACTCGCCGCCTTATAATCATTTGTGTTCCACCTCCACGTTACCGATTAGCCATCGGTTACCACTATAGCGGGCCGCGACATTCACTACTTTCTCCTCAGAAGGTTCAGAGGTGCTTGGATTCTGGCCGTCGCCATAGTACGAAGTCATCTTTCCGTAGTTGATGACTACCTTGACCCTGTTGTAGTCATAACCTTCCAGCTTCTCGTAGACGGTCGTGCTGACAATTTCTTGATCCCATTTGTCAGCCCAACCCCCTTTATTGTGGATGTCGTTGGCATCGTCGATGGTTGACTGGCAGAATTTGCATTGATCTTCACTCATGGCGGCGAGTTCGGTGGTGTTGCCGGTCATAAAGGCGTAGCGGTAGAGCTCGAGGAAGTAGTGGACGCTGGAAGCAGCCCCCTCGGGACTCTCCTCGTTCATCTGCTCGGGCTTGGCGGGTGCGGGTTCGGCCAGAGCGGCATCGCGCTTGGCGCGCAGCTCGGGGGTCAGGGCGGCCTCTCGGGAGGCGGTTGCTGAGGCGTTGGCGTCGGCGATGCCCTGCTCGGCCCGCCCAACAGCAGTAGACGCGCTAGCACTGGCGCTCGCGTTGGCTTCGGCCTTGGCATCTTTCACCGAGCAGGCCACCACTCCCAGTGCCAGCACACACACCACCACCAGCCCAGCCACACCCCTGCGCCACCCACGACGACAACCGGGTCGAGCCCTGCATCCCGACGGCACCGGCCCGCTCAGCCGTTCCGCCAGTGCACCCCACCCCGTACTCTCACTGGGGCCATTGGGGAGCTGGTGGGCACGGCGGTCACGTGCGGCGAAGCATGACTCCAGCGCCGGTGGCCGACTGCTTGGCTGCTCCGCCTCTCCCGTCAGTGCGGTCTGTCCCGCGTGCTTGCCGGGGTTGCCCTGGTCCAGCTGGATGTGATGGTTGTGCGCGATGGGGTGCCGCCACGGCACGGCTGGTCGGCCAGAGCCGATTGCTCGCCGCCGCACACCCGTGGGTACAGCAGATCGTAGGGACGCACTCATCACGGAAGCCTCCTCGCCACCGAAACAACTCCTCACACCGCCAGGCCGGGCGACACTGCCCGTCCACGCGGTGTATTGACATTACCCGCCCACACGCCCCCATGACCAGCCCCTGAGACCACCCTGTGGAAAACCCGGAAACAGGAGCCCTACATTCCCCGGGAGAGTCGACGCCCCTTGCATCACCCTGCCCACAACCGTCAACCTCAGCCTGGGAGAGTCGTGGTGACTACGTGAGCTGTGCTCATTGTCCACCTGACCTCGCACAACTCCACCAAACATCACACAGCCACAACGCCTCCTAGGGCCCGCTGCTCAGCCCGCAGCACACTCAACTCAGACCACCAAGAATCGAACCTGCACCAACCCGGAAAACCAGGGTAGTCCTCGGCCTAGCGACCCAGGTCATCTCCGACCCGCTCACCGGGACCCCGTTGGTTCTGCCGCTTCCGCGCAAAACCCGGGACACGACGTCGGCCGGCAAGGCCGGGTAGGGAACGGCGACGCCCACAATCGGACTTCGGCCAAGCGCGATCATCCACAAGCATCCGCGTTTCGTCACTGCCGCTCGTCGGCACCGGTCTTCGCCCGTGCTCGCAACGATTATGCCGACCCCCGGGCCGAGACCGATACTCCACGGTCCCGCCGGGTGGCCCTGACACAACCTGCCAGGCGGTGGACCCACGTCGAGGCCCGCACCTAGTCTTCACGTATCAACCCGCACTGATGTGAGGACTGCCTGTGACTGCTTCTGCTCCCGCCCTGCCCACCACCATGCGCGGCGTCGTCATGCACGCCGCCGGCGACGTCCGCGTCGAGGACCGCGAGGTCCCCCACGTCATCGAGCCCACCGACGCCGTCATCAAGCTCGAGGCCGCCTGCGTGTGCGGCTCGGACCTGTGGCCCTACCGGGGCATCTCCCCCGTGGAGGAGCCCCGCCCCATGGGCCACGAGTACGTGGGCACCGTCGTCGAGGTCGGCGACGAGGTCACGAGCGTCAAGGTCGGCGACTTCGTCGTCGGCTCCTTCTGCCTGAGCGACAACACCTGCGAGATCTGCGAAGACGGCTTCCAGTCGCGCTGCGCCAACGGCGGCTTCATCGGGGACACCCAGGCCGAGTACACGCGCGTGGCCCTGGCCGACGGGACCCTCGTCGTCGTTCCCGGCGGCAAGCCCGACGATCCCGAGATCATCGCCTCACTGCTGGCCGCCTCCGACGTCCTGGGAACCGGCTGGTTCGGGGCCGTCGCTGCCCAGGCCGGCCCCGGCAAGACCATCGCGGTAGTCGGCGACGGCGCCGTGGGTCTGTCCGCCGTCCTGGCCGCCAAGGCCCTGGGGACTGAGAAGGTCATCGTCTTCTCCCGCCACGAGGACCGGGCGGCGCTCGCCCGCGAGTTCGGCGCCGACGTCGTCATCGCCGAGCGCGGCGACGAAGGCGCCGCGAAGGTCAAGGAGCTCACCGGCGGCTACGGCGCGCACGGCGTCGTCGAGGCCGTGGGCAACCAGACCTCCATGATGCAGGCCATCGCCTCCTGCCGCCCCGGCGGGCACCTGGGCTACGTGGGCGTCGCCCACGGCGTCTCCTGCCCGGTGACCAGCTCTTCTTCGCCGAGATCCACATGCTGGGCGGCCCCGCGCCCGTGCGCCGCTTCCTGCCCGACCTCATCGACCGCATCCTCAAGCGCGAGATCAACCCCGGCAAGGTCTTCACCCTGCACCTGCCCCTGGAGGAGGCCCCCGAGGCCTACAAGGCCATGGACGAGCGCCGCGCCATCAAGGTGCTCCTGGAGCCCTGATCCGAGCCGCACGCCCCACCATCACCTTTCATAACAACAGGAGTTCCCATGAAGACCCTCGTTCTCGTCTTCCACCCCGACATGTCCGCCTCGCACGCCAACCGCCTCCTGGCGGCCAAGGCCGCGACCCTCGGAGACGACGTCACCGTGCGCTACATGTACAACCTCTACCCCGACCAGAAGGTCGACGTCGCCGCCGAGCAGGCCGCCCTGGAGGCCGCCGACCGGGTCGTCCTCCAGTTCCCATGTACTGGTACTCCACCCCCGCCCTGCTCAAGCAGTGGCAGGACGACGTGCTCCTCTACGGCTGGGCCTACGGCTCGACCGGCAAGGCCCTGGCCGGCAAGGAGCTGCTCGTGGCCGTCAGCACCGGCGGTCCCGGTGACGCCTACAGCCACGAGTCCTCCTACGGCTACACGCTCACCGAGCTGCTGCGGCCCCTCCAGGCGACGGCGAACATGGTCCAGATGACCTACCTGGCGCCTTTCACCACCACCGGGATCCTCACCATCACCGATGAGGCCCTGGCCCAGCGGGCCGAGGACTACGCCGCCACCCTGCAGTCCACGAACCTGCCGGTTCTGGAGCCTCAAGGCTGAGCCAGCCGGCACACAGCGTCCACATGCCCGAGGGCCCCAGACCGGCGAACCGGCCTGGGACCCTCGGTGCGTCTAGCATGAGTCTCAGTCGCCGTCGGCCAGGTCCTTGAAGTAGCGGGCCACCGGCCAGCGCTGGAAGCCGAGCCCCTCGTAGGTGGCGCGGGCCGGGGCGTGCCCCAGGTCCCCGCCGGTCTCCACCATCACCATGGCCATCCCGGCCGCCCGGGCCCGCTCCATGGAGTGGTTCATGAGGGCCCGGCCAATGCCGCGACGCTGGTAGTCGGGGTCGACGACGACGATATAGACCTCCCCCATCCTGTCCTCGGGATGCAGACGGGTGCACCCCCAGCCCACCGGGCGACCGTCGAGAACGGCGACGTCGACGCCGTCGGGCTCACCGTCGAGGACCTCGGCAAGATCGGAGAACTGTCGCTGCCGCCAGCCCTCGGGGTAGAAGGAGCGGTAGACGAAGGCGGGCACGTCCTGCTCCATGAGCGGGAAGACCGGAGCCCAGGCGCGCAGGGACAGGTCCAGCAGCGCCTGACGCTGCTCCGGTCGGTACGCGACGATCTCAACCATGCCGGAATCCTACTGCGTACTCGGTATCAACGTGCGGTCCCCGCCGGCGATCGCGCCGACGGGGACCCAGTAGCTCAGGACCGCTGAAGGACCTCAGCCGAAGATGTCGAGCAGCGGGAGCTCGGGGGTCTGGAGGACCGCGGCGTAGTCCTGCGCGCGACGGGCGATGGCCTCATCGGTGATCTCCAGGGCTCCCACCGACAGGAAGGGCACCGCGTACTTGGTGCCGATGACTCGCGAGGTTCCCTGCATGGGACGCAGGAACTCGTGGATCGTGTAGATGTGCGCGCCCTCGCGTCCGTAAGCGCTGCCAGCACCACCGACGCTGATGGCCAGAAGAAGCTCCTTGCCGTGCAGGGCGGTGCCAGTCGAGCCGTAGGCCCAGCCGAAGGTGAGGACGTCGTCGAGCCACTTCTTGAGCAGGGGCGGGCAGGAGAGCCAGTACATGGGGTACTGCAGCACGATGCGGTCGGCGCCCAGCAGGGCGGCCTGCTCGGTGGCCACATCGATATTGAAATCGGGGTAGATGTCGTACATGTAGCGCACGGTGATGTTGCCGCCGAGCGACTCTGCCGCAGCCCCGAGGACCTTGTTGACCCGCGACTCGGAGATGTTGGGGTGGAAGACGAGAACGAGAGTGTTCACGGAGGACTCCCTGATGTCGTTGGACTGTGATGCGGAGGATGCGCCCCGTGAGACACCGTTGTCCTCGGCGCCGGAGGCGGGCAGGACGTCGCTCAGGTTGGACAAACCGCCGATGATGACCTCCAGCTTGGGAGCCATCGCACCACGGTCCAGCCAGGACTCCTTGGGGCGGAAGGGGACGCGGTCGGCATCGTCGACACTGTGCGGCTCGTGCGGCCGGCGCATGCCCAGGACGGCGGTCGAGTCGCCGAAGCGCTCGTCCCACATGCGGGTGGCGACGTCGATGCCGCGCTCGCTCCGGCCCGGCTGACGGTCGGACTCGACGGTCTCGGCCATGGCGACCGCCTGCTGGTGGGCGGTCAGAACCATCGAGAGGGTGTAGTTGAGCGCCAGGTAGGCGTCCTCACTGCGCAGGCCACCGGAGACGAGAGCGTTGCGGGCGCGCTTGGCCACGGACATGAAGGGCACGTAGGCCCAGGCCAGATTGATGAGGGTGTTGTCCAGGCCGGGATGGGCGTCGAGCACGTCCCACAGGGAGTCGGAGAGCCGGCGCAGGTAGTCCTGCCAGTTCAGGCCGGTGGGGGGCAGTGTGACATCGGCGGACACACGCTCCAGGCAGGCCACGAGCAGGTCGTCGCGCGAACTGACGGTGCGTCCCAGATCAGCCGTACTCACCCCGAGCCGACGTGCCACCTTGCCCATCGAGAACCGGTCCACACCGATCTCAAGGGCCGCTGTGACAACGTCATCCCTGGTAAAACCGGCGCTATGCTGCATCGAGCCTCCCGGGTTGGGTCATACTCGTCAGGGTAACGAACCAATAACAGGCCGCCAAATCGAAGGCGCCTGTCCGTGTGATGATCGATGCTGTTATTCCGCAATATAACAAGAAAAGTCCGTCTCACACCTACGCCACTCACGCCGCCCGGAGTCTTACGGTGAGGTAACAACTCGACACGCACTGGGCGGCCTTCCGGGTGGCGCGCCCGGCAACGGCGGGGTCTCGCCGAGCCCACTCCCCCGTTACCGTGGTGCCATGAGCGAGACTCCCCGCCCACAGCGCCCCGTCTTTCCGGAACCGCCCGCGGCACCCTCATCGACGGCGGCACCCCCCGCTGTGACGGCGCCCCCGGCCAAACAGCGGCGCTGGCGCGACGACCTGCACCTGGCGCACACGATCGCCAATAAGGTGGACAGCCTCACCCAGGCCCGTTTCGACGCCGGCAACTTCACCGTGGAGACCAAGTCGGACCTCACGCCGGTCACCGAGGCGGACAAGGAGGCCGAGCGCGTCATCCGCGAGCAGTTGGGGCGGGCGCGCGGACGCGACTCCGTCCTGGGCGAGGAGCTGCCCACCACCGGGCACTCCTCGCGCCAGTGGGTCATCGACCCGATCGACGGGACCAAGAACTTCGTGCGGGGCGTGCCCGTGTGGGCCACGCTCATCGGCCTCATCGAGGACGGCCAGTGCGTCGTCGGGCTGGTCTCGGCCCCCGCGCTGGGGAGGCGCTGGTGGGCCGTGTCCGGCGGCGGAGCCTGGTCCGGGCGCTCCCTGAGCTCGGCGCGGCGGCTGTCGGTGTCCGGCGTTGACGACCTCACCCGGGCCTCGATGTCCTACTCCTCACTGTCGGGGGTGGGCTCAGGCCAAGCGGCTGCGCGGAATGCTGGGGCTCATGCAGTCGTGCTGGCGCACGCGCGCCTACGGGGACTTCTGGTCCTACATGCTGGTGGCCGAGGGCGCCGTGGATCTGGCCGCCGAGCCCGAGCTCGAGCTCTACGACATGGCGGCGCTCGTGCCTGTGATCACCGAGGCGGGCGGGCGCTTCACGTCCCTCGACGGCGAGCCCGGGCCATTCGGGGGCAACGCGGTGGCCACGAACTCGCTGCTGCACGACATCGTCCTGCACCACCTGAGCGCTGAGACGGACTGAGCCGCCGCCAGACACTCTTCGGCCACACGTCGAGATCACACGGGCTGGACTTGCCACGCCTCCAACGTTATAAAAGGGACACAAACTGATATGCGGCACAGAGTTGGGCCTTTGCCCCGGTGTCGCCTCGCGGCTGAACCGCCACCGCTGCGGCGGGTACCACAGTGACCCGACCGTTTCCCCGCCTCGTGCGCCGGTAACCTGCCATGAGTCCACCTTCCATCCACCCCAGGAGTCCCTGTGAACTGGCTGCACGCCGTCCTCCTCGGCATTGTCGAGGGCATCACCGAGTTCCTTCCGGTGTCCTCCACCGGGCACCTCAACATTGTCGAGAAACTGCTCGGCTACGAGATCAACTCCGCGGGCATGACCGCCTTCACCGCAGTTATCCAGGTGGGTGCGATCCTCGCGGCCATCATTTATTTCTGGTCCGACATCGTCCGCATCGTCACCGCCTGGTTCAAGGGACTGAGCAACAAACAGGCCCGACAGAACCCCGACTACACGCTCGGTTGGGGCATCATCCTGGGTTCAATCCCGGTGGCCGTCGTCGGACTGGCGCTCAAGGACTTCATCGAGGGACCGGTCCGCTCCCTGTGGGTGATCGCCGGCGCCCTCATCATCTGGTCGGGGGCCATGTGGCTGGCCGACCGCCAGCAAAACCTCACCAAGGGCATGAAGGACGTGACCGTCAAAGACGCCCTCGTCATTGGTGCGTTCCAGGCCCTGTCCCCGGTGTTCCCCGGCATCTCCCGCTCCGGAGCGACGATCTCCGCCGGCCTGTTCCTCAAGTTCGACCGGGTGACGGCCACGCGCCTGTCCTTCTACATGGGCATCCCGTCCCTGGTCGCGGCCGGGCTGTTGGAGGCTGCAACCGAGGCCGGCACCATCAGCAACACCGTGGGCTGGACGCCCACCATTGTCGCGACCGTCATCTCCGGCATCGTCGCCTACGCGACCATTGCCTGGCTGCTGCGCTTCGTGTCCTCCAACAAGTTCACCTCCTTCCTCGTCTACCGCGTGCTACTGGGCCTGATCATCATCGCCCTGGTCTCCGCCGGTACCATCGCCGCTTGACGGACTCCTTTTCGCCGACGTCAATTCACCGCCGCGGAATTCTTCGCGTGGGGCAACGGATTCTTCCGTTGCCCCACGCGATTTCTGTGTTCCTCAGCATCGAGTTCCGACGCCTTACGAATCCTACTTCTGCGTCGCCGTCCGCTTGTACGATAGGCGGCATGGCCGCCCCCTGGGGTAGGCACAGACTCACGAGCCGCCGAGGACGACGACTAAGGACATCGGAGGTCCGTAGCATGACCATACGCCACACCTCCGCTTCTCCTACGCGAATTCGTTTCGGCAGCCGCCCCATGCTCGCGGCAGGTTTCGTCAAGCGGCAGGGACAAAATGAGCTCTTCGAAGCCGTCTTCGCTCGCGCCGAGCCTCGCACAGCGCTGACGGGGATGCGGGGAAGCGGCAAGACTCAGCTGGCCTCTGCGGTTGCGGCCAGGTGCGAGGAGGAGGGCTGGCCCCTGGTCGCGTGGATTCGTGCGGCCTCACGCAAGGAGATCATTGCCGATCTCTACGAGGTCGCACTGCGGATCGGTATCGACGCACCGAAGAACATTCCTCTGGAGGTCATTGTTCGGCGCCTCCTGGATCGGTTGCGCTCAGCAGAGGCAGCGGACCGTCTCTTCGTCTTCGACAACGTGGAGAACCCCGACGACCTGAAGGACCTCATCCCCGAGGGCGCCGGAGTTCGGGCCCTCATCACCACGACGCGCCACCTCGACTGGGACGGCCTGGGATGGTTGCGGTTGATAGTTGGTGCCTTCGTCGATCGGGAGCAGTCGATCACCCTCCTGTGCGAGCGCACCGGCGACACTCACCGCGAAGCTGCTGACCGGATCGCGGATGCGCTCGGCGACTGGCCCGCCGCCATAGCTCAAGCCGCTGCGACAACAAAATGGGGTGGGCACACCCTATCCGGTTACCTTGACAGGCTGAGTCATCACCCACTTAAGTCAAGCATCAGTCGCCTCGAGGGAGACGACTACCCCGACGCCGTCGGCAACGCACTGCTCATGGCCTATGAACAGGTCTTGGATCAGCTCAGAACCAAGCACCCTCAGCAGGAGAGGATCGCCATATCGCTCCTCGACACGCTGTCCCTTCTGGCTGCTTCCGGAGTGCCGACTCACTGGCTCTTGAGGCTCGACGGCGACTCCGATGCAGTACGCGACACTCTGTCTTTCCTGAAGAACATATCCGTCATCCAAGATTCCAGCGACGGCGACACCACTATTATTCACTGGCTCCTGGGACACGTGTACCGGGAAACCTACCTGAATGACCAGAAGAAGCTCGGTGAGGCGCGTTCGCACGCCGCAACAGTTCTCAGCGGGATTGACGTAGACCGCCTAGAGAATGGTGAACAGCGGCGACAAGAGACCCGCAATCTCGTCGAGCAACTACTCTCAGTCACATCACAGGACTACTCTCATTCATTATTTTCTGAGCCACAGGTGTCTTCAACGCTCGCCGAGACTCTGCACGACGCGACCAGCCTTGGGATGTCGCAGCTAGCCCTTGGTCTCACTGACTCCGTGACCCAGGCCTGCGACGCCTTGGGCCCCCACGACTCCCATATCCTCTCTCTACACAACGAACTCGCCCGCACCTACCGGGACGCGGGCAGGCTCGACAAGGCCATCGCCCTGTACGAGCAGGCCCTCGAGGGCTCCATCCGCGTCCTGGGTCCCGACCATCCCAGCATCCTGAACTCACGTCTCAACCTCGCCGGCGTCTACCAGGCAGCCGGCAGGCTCGACGAGGCCATCACCCTGTACGAGCAGGTTTTCAGCGGCCGCAGCCGCGTCTTGGGCCCCGACCACCGCAGCACCATCACCGCACGCGACGAACTCGCCGACGCCTACCGGGACGCGGGCAGATTCGACGAGGCCATTCCCCTGTACACGCAAATCCTCGAGGACGCCATGCGCCTCCTGGGTCCCGACCATCCCGACGTCTCGGCCGCACGTCTCAACCTCGCCGGCGTCTACCAGGCAGCCGGCAGGCTCGACGAGGCCATCACCCTCTTCGAACAGAACCTCGAAGGCCGCGCCCGCATCCTGGGCACCGGCCACCCCCACACCCTCAGCTCGCGCGGCACCCTTGCCAGTGCCTACCACGCAGCCAGCAGGCTCGACGACGCCGTCCCCCTGTTCCAGCAGAACCTCGACGACCGCACCCGCACCCTGGGCCTCGACCACCCTGAAACCTTGGCCTCACGACACAGCCTCGCCGGCGCCTACCGAGATGCAGGCAGGCTCGACGAAGCCATCTCCCTCTTCGAACAGAACCTCAACGACTTCACCCGCATTGTGGGTCCCAACCACCCCGACACCTTCACCTCACGTAGCACGCTTGCCAGCGCCTACCAGGCTGCCGGCAGACTCCACGACGCCATCCCCCTGTACGAGCAGACCCTCGAAGGCCGCGCCCACGTCCTGGGACTTGCCCACCCTGTCACTCTCACCTCGCGCGGCAACCTCGCCAGTGCCTACCTTGCCGCGGAGAGGTCCGAGGAGGTGAAGAAGTTCTTCGGGACGCCGTGACAATTCTGTTTCGGCGCCGCTGACCGCTTGTACGATAGCGGCATGGCCGATCCCCTCTCCCTCGCTGTCCTGACCATGACCACCAGCCTTGCCGGGCTGGTCATGCGCGGAGCCGCTGTGGCCGTAGATCCTTCGTGGAGCAGCGCGGCGTCGCTGCCTGGAGAGGCCCTCAACACGTGGCGCAGCCTGAGACGTCTGCAGCAGGGGGCGAGGTGGCGAGGAGAATCCGCTGGAGGCGTCCATTAAGGCCCGACTTCAGAAGCAGGTGGACGCCGCCAGCAAGCAATACCAAAAGGTGAACCATTCCACGCTAGCTGGAGCCGTCACCGAGATGGAGGTGGCGCTCACGGAGCTAGGTGAGGACGACGCCGCAGTCCTTGAGGCGGTGCGGTTCCCGGACCGCTTCGAGACCTACCTCCGACGGCGAACGGCTGGCCGCCGCCAGAACATCGAGGCGGCGGCCGAGCCCTTCTTCGACGACCTGACCCGCATCGTCGCCGAAGAGTTCATCCGTCACGCTCCAGGCTCACGGGGCTTCGACATCGCCGCATTCAAGCAACTGCTCGCAGGCCAGGAGCAACTGTTAGACCAGCACAAGAAGACTCACGAACGCCTGGATAAGATCGCCGACAGCATCGACAACATCCAAAGCACGCGTGCTCAACTACACGCCACCCCCACACGGATTCGCTTCGGTAGCCGCCCCAAGGTCGCCGCAGGCTTCGTCAAACGGGAGGCGCAGGATGAGTTTTTCGATGCCGTCCTTACCCGCGCCGAGCCTCGCACAGTGCTAACGGGGATGCGAGGAAGCGGCAAGACTCAGCTGGCCGCTGCAGTTGCCGCCAAGTGTGAGGACGAGGGCTGGCCCATCGTCGCATGGATCAATGCAGCCTCACGTCAGGAGCTTGTCGCCGATCTCTACGAGCTCGCACTGCACATCGGTATCGATGCACCGAAAGACATCCCTCCGGAGACTATTATTCGGCGCTTCCTGGATCAGCTACGCTCAGCAGATGCGGCGGACCGTCTCTTCGTCTTCGACAACGTGGAGAATCTCGACGACCTGAAGGGCCTCACTCCCAAGGGCAGCAGAGCTCGGGTCATCGTCACTACGACGCGCCACCTTAACTGGGACAGTTTGGGATGGTTTCCGTTGACGGTCGGCGTCTTTGAAAGGGAGCAGTCGATCGCTCTTCTCTGCGAGCGCACTGGCGATACTCACCGCGATGCGGCTGACCAGATCGCAGAAGCGCTTGGCGACCTTCCTGTCGCCATAACCCAAGCCGCCACAACAGCCAAGTGCGGGCAATACTCCTTATCTGAGTACTTCGAGAGACTGAGCAATCATCCACTTGAGGAAAGCATCAGCCGACTCGAGGGAGACGATTACCCGGATGCCGTCGGTATTGCACTGTTCATGGCATATGAACAGGCTTTGGAGCAGCTCAGAACCAAGCATCCTCAACAAGAGAGCATCGCTATATCGCTCCTCAGCGCACTATCCCTCCTCGCCGCTTCTGGGGTACCGACACACTGGCTGTTGAACCTTGACGATGACCTGCACACCACCCGAAATGTCATATCATTTCTTATTAGTAGATCTATCTGTCAAGAATCGAATGATGATAGAAAAATTGTTGCACACCGCCTTCAATGTCAATCATTTCGAGACAATCGACTCAAAGGTAAAATAGAGACTAACAGGGCTACCAACACAGCCATCAATCTTCTTAATGGCGTCTACATTAACGGTTTAGAGAATACCGAAGCAGACCGTCAGGACATACTCAACCTAGTAGAGCAACTCCAGTCCATTGGATCACAACACCACTCACAAACACTACTCTCCCACCCAGCCATCGCAGAAGTGCTAGTGAAGACACTTAAGTACTCTTCTGACAGCTGGATACCAAAAGTTGCCTTCTCTCTCACCGAGACGGTAGCACAAGTTACCAGAAGACTGGGATGCGCCCACAAATATTCTCTCATTCTGCAAAACAATTTAGCCAGCGCCTACCAAGATGCCGGGCGTCCCGACATGGCCGCCCCCCTGTTCGAGAAGAACCTTTCGCAATACACCTCCCAACGGACCCCAAAAGAAGTGCCATCTACATTAAATAACTTAGGATCATCTTATGAATCTCTCGGAAGGACTGACAAGGCTATCGAATGTTATGAAGCAAGCATTAAAGCGCTCGAAAAAGATCCCTCTCGAGATAAAGCAACAATTATTGCGGTAAAAATTAATCTTGGTGATTCCTACATGTCAGTCGGAAGGTTTGACGACTCTGTACACCTACTCGAATGCACCACAAAAGAATGCACGGATATACTCGGACGAAACAACATCGAAACGATTAGATGCAAGACTAAACTGGCTACAGCTTATCGATGTGTCGGCCAGAACATGAGAGCACTCGCACTACTCAAAGAATGTGCCAAAGAAACCGCATACACAACAATTCCAGAAAAAGTCACTCACCTCGCAATTCAAGAAGGTCTAGCCCTGAGTTATTTAGCAAACGGTAACACCATAGAGGCAATCCACCTTCAGAAAATATCCCTCTCCGAAGGCGAACACATTCTACCTCTGGATTCTCCTACACTACTAGAATTGCGCGGCAATCTCGCTACGATTTACCGAAATTCTGGTGAATACTGGAAATCTATTTCTCTATTAGAGCAAACCTCGCGACCTTCGCACATGTTCAAGGAATAACAACATCAAATATTCTTGCAACTCGAATAACCCTTGCTTGCATGTACTTCCTTGTAGGTAAACACTCCGAAGCTATAGAACTAAACAAAGACACCTTAGAATTATACGGCAAATATATGCCTCCCCGCCACCCAAGCATTCTTGCCGTACACCACAACCTCGCCTTCGAGTATTTTACCACAAAACAAATAAATAAAGGAATTTCACATTGGAAGCTCGCTTTGCAAGGTCGCACTCGCATTCTCGGAGCCGAACATCCTGACACCTTAGAGACACAGAATTTACTCGCTATAGCATATCTCACCGCAGGACGATTCGAGGATGCGGAGAAACTCTTCGAGCCGCCGTCGGGCTCAGGGAACGAGCAGGACGGCACCGAGGAAACCGGTAACTGACTGCGATATGGCGCCGTCATTGATGTCGGTGGGCTGTGAGACAGTGTCCGCATGCGGATCCTCCACACCTCCGACTGGCACCTGGGACGCACCTTCCACGGGCGCGTGCTCGATGACGCGCACGCCGCCTTCGCCGACCATCTTGTCGAGCTCGTCACCGCCGAGTCAGTCGATGCCGTCCTCGTCGCCGGGGACGTCTACGACCGCGCCATCCCGCCCAATGACGCCGTCGCCCTCCTGGACGAGACGCTGCGCCGCCTGACCGAGCGCACCCGGGTGGTCCTGACCCCCGGCAACCACGACTCCGCCCGCCGCCTCGGCTTCGCCGCCGACCTCATGCGCGAGGGCTCATCATCCGGGCCCGCACCACCGGCCTCGACCGCGGCATCATCCTGCCCGACGCCGACGGCAACGATGCCGCCACCGTCCACGCCCTGCCCTACCTCGACCCCGACGCCGCCCGCGAGATCCTCCCACCCTCCTCGCCGAACGCCTCGGCGAGGAGCCCCCGCGAAGCACACAACAGGGGAAGGCCAGACCGAGGGAAAAGACGGGGACGCCTCCTCCCAGCCCGGCACACCGGAGCGCCCGCGCCTGCCCCGCTCCCACGAGGCCGTCGTCTCCGCCGCCTTGCGCCTCGTGGCCGCGGACCTGGACCGCCTGCGCGCCGGCCGCAGCCGGCGCCTGCTGAGTCTGCTCATGGCCCACGCCTTCGTCGTCGGCGGCGAGGCCTGCGAGTCCGAGCGGGACATCCGCGTCGGCGGCGTCGATTCCGTGCCCTCCGGTGTCTTCACCACCCTGGGAGGCTCGCCCCTGGCCGAGCGCAGCGGCGGCTTGGACTACGTGGCCCTCGGCCACCTCCACCGTCCCCAGGAGCTCACCCGGCCCACCGGCCCACGCCTGGTCTACTCCGGCTCGCCCCTGCCCTTCTCCTTCGGCGAGGCCGACGGCGCCCGCAACTCGGCCACCAAGTCCTCCGTCCTGCTGGACCTGGGCACCGACGGCGTCACCGGGCTGGAGCGCATCCCCACCCCGGTCCTGCACCAGGTGCGCACCCTGACCGGTACCATGCCCGAGCTCCTCTCCCCCGCCTTCGACGACGCCACCGGCGCCTGGGTGCGCGTCATCCTCCAGGGCGAGCGACCGCCCGGCGCCCTGGCCACCCTCAAGGAGCGCTTCCCCAGCCTCCTGGCCTTCCAGCACGAGGCCCCCATGCGCACCGCCCGCGAGCGCATCGCCGTCACCGCCGCGGCCGACCCGCTGCGCATCACCGAGGACTTCTTCAACGACGTCTGCGGACGCGTCCCCGTCCCCCTCCGAGCGCGGCGTCCTGCGCAGCGCGTACGAGTCCGCCCTGGCGAGCGCAAGGAGTGAGCGATGAGGATCCACTCCCTGACCATGACCGGTATCGGCCCCTACGCGGGGCGGGAGCACATCGACTTCGACGCGGTGGGCGCCTCGGGCCGCTTCCTGCTCACCGGTCCCACCGGCTCGGGCAAGACCACCATCATCGACGCGATCGTCTTCGCCCTCTACGGGGACGTGGCCGACTCGGCCGACTCCTCCAAGGAACGCATCCGCTCCACCCTCGTGGGCCCGCACACCGAGAGTGTCATCGAGCTCGTCTTCTCCACCGGCGCCGGTGTCTACCGGGTGCGCCGGACCCCCACCTATGAGCGGGCCAAGCGGCGCGGCCAGGGAACCACCATCCAGAACGGCACTGTCAAGCTCTGGCGCCTGGCCGAGGTCGACGGTGAGCCGCTCGATGAGCCCGTCACCCGCGTGGGCGACGCCGATGCGGAGATCGCGCGCGCCGTCGGGCTCAGCCGGGAGCAGTTCACACAGACGGTCGTCCTGCCGCAGGGCAAGTTCGCCCGGTTCCTGCGCGCCGACTCCTCCGAGCGCCAGCACCTCCTCAAGGATGTCTTCGGCACCGGCATCTACGACACCATCCAGGACGCCCTCATCCAGGCCTCCCGGGACGGGGCCCGGCGGGTCGAGCAGACCGCGGCCGACCTGCACGGGCAGGTCGCCTCCCTGGGACGGCACCCCCCTCCTCACCGAGGCGCCCTCCCCCGCTGAGACCGCAGATACAGGCAAGGAAACCGCCGACCCCGATCAGGCGGCTCTTCCGGATGAGTCGTTGTCGGAGGCCCCGTCCGGAGGGCCCCAGGAGATGCTGCCGCTGCCCAGGGAAGACACCGACCGCGAGGAGCCGGAGGCGACCGACACTGGCTCCGCTCCAACGCCGGCCCAAGCCTTGGAGGCGGCGATGGCGGGAGCCGCCCCGGACCTGGTGGCTCTTCGCCGCATCGGGGCCGAGGCGCTGGAGGCCTCGCGCGGCCGTGTCCGGCAGGCCGATGCTCGGGCCGAGGCCGCGGGGAAGGCCCTCGCCCGGGCGCAGGCCGCCCGCGACGAGGCCCAGAAGCTCCACCATCTCCTGGAGCGACGCCGTGCCCTGGTCGAGGAGAAGCAGCGGCTCGCCGAGCGAGCCGGGCAGGAGGCCGACGACGCCCAGCGCCTTCAGGCCGCAGAGCGCGCCTCCCGGGTGCGGCCCTACCTGGTCGCCGAGCAGGCCGCCCGTCGCCGCGCCCAGCAGGCCGTCGCCGCTCTGGCCACCCGCGCCGACCAGAGCGGGCTGGCCCACCTGGCCGAGCAGGCCGGAGTCACCAGTGCCGACAGCGCGGACGAGGCCACCACCAGCGAGGCTCACAGCCATGGCGCCGTGGTGACACCCGCCGCCGTCGAGCCCCTGGTCCGTGAGGCGCAGCGCCAGCTCATCGCCCTCGAGGATGAACCGAGCAAGGCGAGTGCCGGCGCTACCGAAGCGGACGAGACCCTGCAGGACTCCGACGCGGCAGAGACCCCTGTGGCGGCCGATGAATCGGAGACGGACCGCGCCGAGGCACTCAGCCCCCACGACCTCGACGACCTGGCGCACCAGTACCGTCGCGAGCACGGGCGGCTCGAGGCCCTCGTCGACCTCGAGGCCGGCCTCCCCGCCCGCGAAAGCGCCTCACAGCAGCGAGAGGCGGAGCTGCAGCGCACCGCCACCCAGCTGGAGCAGCGCGCGGAGAAGCTCACCGAGCGCCCCACACAGCGCACCGCCCTGGTGGAAACGTTGGAGGCGGCGCGCGCGGCCCGCGAGCGCATCGACGGCCTTCAGGACCGCCGTGACCGGGCCGAGGAGCGTCACCAGGCCGCCATCGCCGTCGAGCAGATCAGTGCCCAACTCGCCCGGCGGGACGCTGCCTGCACTGAGGCGGCAACGCTTGCGCGGGAGGCGACCGAACAGGTTCGCGCCACCCGCCTGGCCTGGATCTCCGGGACCGCCGGGGTGCTGGCAGGTGAGCTCACTGAGGGTGAACCCTGCCCCGTGTGCGGCTCGACCACGCACCCCTCCCCCGCCTCCGCGGGCACCGGCGGCGCCACCCGCCAGCAGGTCGAGGCCGCTGAGGAGCACCAGCGGCAGGCAGACGAGGCGCTCAGCAGCGCCGTCCGCGAGAAAGACGCCCGTGCCGCCCGACTTCAGGAGGCCCAGCACGCCAGCGACGGTATGGATGCCCCCGCCGCCAAGGAGGCGCTGGAGGCGGCCGCCACCGCCCTGGCCGCGGCGCAGGCCACAGCCGACGGCGCTGACGAGCTAGTCGAGCGGCTCGAGGCCTTCGATACCGGCACTGAGCAGGAGCGCGCCTCACTCGATGCCGCCCGCTCCGCCCAGGAGTCGGCCCGCAGTCGGCTGGAGGCCGAGCGCGAGGCCCTGGCCCAGGACCAGCGACGCTGCCTGGAGGCGCGCGGGACCTGGCCAAGCGTCGCCACCCGCGCCGCCGCACTCCTCGTGCAGGCCAAGGAGGCCGAGGACGCCTCCGAGGACGTGGACGCCGCCCGCACCGCTCTGGCGCAGGCCCGCAGCGCCCTGGCCGACCTGAATGCGGCGCTGATGCAGGAGGGCTTCGCCAGTGCGGTGCAGGCAACGGAGGCCCTCATGGAGCGCGGTGCCATCGAGGCATTGTCCGCAACCGTGCGCGCCGCCGCCACCGCCCGGGAGCGGGTCCGCCTGGGGCTGGCGGACCCACAGATCGCCGCCCTGAGCGGCCAGGAGGAGGACCGTCTCGAGGAAGCCACCACTGAACTCACCCAAGCGGATGCCGCCGCCAGGCAGGCCGCCTCCGCTCAGGCACGCACCGCCGAGTCTCACGAGCACCTGAGGCGGGCCGTTGACGGCATCGCGCAGGCGGCCATCGCCTATGAAGAGGCGGTCGGCTCCAGCGCCGACCTTATTCGGGTGGCCGCCCTGGCCCGTGGAGAGAACGACGCCGGCACGCCCCTGGCCACCTGGGTGCTGCAGGCCCGTTTCGAGGAGGTTCTCGTCTTCGCCAACGAGCGCCTGTCCCAGATGTCCTCCGGGCGCTACGAGCTCATCCGGGTCGCCGAGGAGACCAGCCAGCGCCGGCGCCGCAAAGGGCTCGGCCTGGCCGTCGTCGACCACCTCGGTGACGAGCGCACCCGCGACCCCCGGACCCTCTCAGGCGGGGAGACCTTCTACGTCTCCCTGTCACTGGCCCTCGCCCTGGCCGACGTCGTCTCAGCCGAGTCCGGGGGCGTGAACCTGGAGACCCTCTTCATCGACGAGGGCTTCGGCACCCTGGACGCCGACACCCTCCAGATGGTCATGGCCGAGATCGACCATCTGCGCGCCGACGGGCGCACTGTCGGCATCGTCTCCCATGTGGCCGAGCTGCGCGACCAGATCGCCGAGCGCATCGCAGTGCGGCGCGTCGCCTCGGGCGGATCCACTCTGAAGGTGACCGCCTGAGACGACGCGCCGCGAACGCGTTCTCCTGGTCGGTGCCGATCCAGCGGCCGGCAAAGGGGCCCGACGTCTTCGAGGCGGTGAAGTCGTAGTCGAAGGTCTTCCCGTCCAGGGACAGGTGAGCCTTGATCGTGGTGGTGTCACCGGAGATGGTGGGCTTGTCGATCTTGGCGACCTTGATCCTCGCCGTGGCGGCATTGAGGGCCTCGTCGGTCAGCAGCTTGCGCTGGTCGTTGGGGACACCGGGGTCCACCATCTTGGTGGCCTCAGCGGCCTTCCCCTCCGATGGTCAGACCTGCCGCCCGAGGAGCGCATCGGGGTGTCAACGCCTGAGAAACGCAACGGGAGCAGCCCGTAGAAGACGATCGCCTCCAGGGCCAGTGACACCAGCGGAAGCGGCCAGACGCACGACCACTCGATCCGCCCCGTGCGAGCGCGCCTGACGCCCACGTGCACCGCTGCCACCACGATGGCGACGATCATGGCCGCGAACAGCAGGATCAACCAGCTGCCGAACCAGGTCCAGGCGTAGGCGTCACAGTCGCAGCGGGGAAGCTGCCGGTCTCCGGCCCCGACGTCATCGGCGGAGCAGAGACCGGAGCCTCACCAGTGCCATGCGAAGGATCAGGAGGAAAACTGCCGCTGGACACGGGGATGCCCTCGACAGGGAATCAAGCGCAGCAGTTCTACCTCACGGCAACCAGCCACGCACCGGTTTCGTCACCCAGTCTTGACATGCGATCCCGCTGCCGATGAATGAGCACGGACGCAGGCATTCCGTGCGCCCAGCGTCCTACCGCGCCTGAGGCTAGCCCTCGCCACCGGCCGAGTCGCCCTCACCCTGCTGGCCGTCGCCGCCTTCCTGACCGCCACCGTCCTGGGAGCCGTCCTGCTGGTCCCCGGACTGATCAGTCCCCTGCGAGTCCGTGTCCGACGGGGCAACGCCCTGCTCTGCGGCCTTCTCCTTGACAGCGTTGAGGATGCTGATGAGGTCGTCCCGTCCGGGGAAGGAGACTCCGGATTCCAGCGCCTTGAGGGCCTGGTCGACATTGCCGATCTTGATCTGACCGGAGAAGCTCTTCGCCTCGGCCAGGGGTCTGCTGCTTGAGCACGCCCGCCCCGTAGTAGACGCCTGCTCCTGTAGCCACCAGGGGCAGGAGGAGTGCTGCCAGGACCAGCAGGGCCGCAGGCGCCTTCGGCTTGGCTCTGGCCAAGGCCGCACAGGACACGAGGAAGGCGAAGAAGGCCAGCACCGCGCCACCGCCGACTGCACCGATGGCGCCCCAGTTCGGTGTCCAGCTCTGAGTCGAGAGGATCTCGAAGACGTGCAGCGTGCTCAAAAACGTGTAGGTCCCCCATCCCAGGGCTCCGCAGGCTACGAGCACCATGAGCGTCCCCACCGGCAGGGCGGCGGTACGACGGCGCTCAGGCGGGCGAGGAAGCTCCACCGGGGGCTCCGGCTCGGGGGTGACATAGACCGGCTGGACCTGCTGAACCGGCTCAGCCGGGTAGACCGCCTGCGTCGGCATGGCCGTTGTCTGCTGCGCCGTTGGCATGGGCTGAAGGACCTGGGTGTACTGGCTGCGCTGGTCCGGGGAGGCGGCCAACTGCGGGGTCGACGTCGACGGCGGCAGGTACCCCCATCCCTCCTCCCCGGGCGGCATGGCGATGGCCTCCGTGGTCCCCGGCTGCGCCTCCAGTTGGTCAAGATCGATCCGCTCCGTGGGCCGTCCGCGGTCAATATGATCGATACGGTCGGTGCGGTCGACGGCCGCATCTTCCTCTGCGTCGTCGTCGAACTGCGGCCCATGGGAGAGAGAGGACGGGACACGATGAGGCTCCTTGCCAGAGGGTACCGATGGGGTCTCTACGACCACGAGGCTACGCCACCGAGGCTATCGGCACGAGGCCCGTCAGCCTCGGAAGGGGAACTCACCGAGTGTTCTCGCGCACCACGAGTGCCGAGCGCGGGGACAGGAGCACATGGCCCGTGCAGGCCTCGCCGGTCAGCAGGTCGGTGCCCACGACTCCGGCCACCTCGGCGGCCCGGTCACCGTGGTTGAGCAGGAAGAGGACAGGCCCGCGCCGCTGGGCCTCGACGCCGTCGGGCAAGTCGGTGACAACGGGCCGCAGCCGGGCGTGCGCGCACACCAGTGTCAGCAGGGCGGCCCGGCTGAGGGAGTCGAGGTCGGCAGCCACGTACCAGCCCGCTCCCGCCCCTCCCACGGTCCGCCGGGTGATGGCAGGCCGCCCGGCCAGGTCGGCTCCCCCACCGCGGCCGTCGAATACCGCCACGACCTCAACCGCCTCCAGCCCCTGCCCGGCCTGAGTAGTCTCGGTCGCCTCCTCGGGCACGTCGATACGGACCTCCTCGGCCCAGCCGCCGGCGCGCAGATCGGGGGTGGGCGCGCCCATCCGATCCAGGACCCGGCGCAGAGGCTCGCTGACGGCCTCCAGCCCCGTCCAGGTCTCTGAGCCGGGAGTCCCGACGGCGCGGCTGAGGCGGTTGACGAGCGCGCCCCGGGGATCGGACTGCCCGACCGGGCCGGTCAGGGCGGCGTGATCGGTGACCCGCACCCCCAGCAGCGGCCGTAGGGATCCCAGGTAGCCGCCCAGGATGGCTCCCGCGTTGACGTCGACGACCCCGGTGGGGCCCGACACAACGACCTGGGCGCCCGCAGCGACCGCATGCTCCAGGTGCCCGGCGAGCTCGGGGCGGTCGATGAACACGGCCGGGACCACGATGAGGCGGTACCCCTCCAGCCTCCAGCCCACCGGGACGATATCGGTGGCGATCCCGGCCTCCCACAGGCTGCGGTGCCAGGCGCGGACCGCCTCGAAACGCTCGCCGACCTCGACCGGGCCGATGGCGGCGCCCAGGGCCCACTGGCTCTCCCAGTCCAGGATAAGAGCCGCCTCGGCCCGCACCGGCTTCCCCAGGACCGGCCCGAGGCGTTTGAGTGCCTGCCCGGTGGCCACGGTCTCCTCCCAGGTGCGGCTGTGGCGCCCGGCGTGGGGGACCATCCCGGAGTGGAAGGTCTCGGCGCCCTGGCGGGACTGGCGCCACTGGAACTGCAGGATGCCGTCGGCGCCGTGGGCCACGCGGGCCAGGGACCACAGGAGGTGCTGGCCGGGGCGCTTGGGCGAGTTGCGCCTGCGCCACTGGACGGCGCTGGGCGTCTGCTCCATGAGGATCCAGGGGCGCCCTCCGGCCAGGCCCCGCATGAGGTCACCGGCCCAGGCGACCTCATGAGCGGCGGCCGGGTCGGCGGGGTCGGGGTAGGAGTCGTCGGAGATGACGTCGAGGGACTCGGCCCAGCGCCAGTAGTCGGTGGTCGGAAAGTCGCCCATGAAGTTGGTGGTCACCGGCCGCGTCGAGCGCTCCCGCAGGATGCGGGCCTCGGCCTCCATGAGGCTGCGCAGCTGGTGGTCGCTGAAGCGCCTCCAGTCCAGCATCTGGGCGGGGTTGGGGAAGGTGGGCATGGCGGCGGGCGGGGTGACCTGTTCCAGGCTCGCATAGCGCTGGGACCAGAAGTCGGTGCCCCAGGCGGCGTTGAGGGCGCTCGACGTCGCCGTAGCGCTCACCCAGCCAGACCCTGAAGGCCCGGGCGCAGGCGGGGCAGAAGCATTCGGCGGTGTGGCAGCCGTACTCGTTGCCGATGTGCCACATGACGACGCCCGGGTGGTCGCCCATACGGTCGGCCAGCGCCGCGGCCAGGGCGGCGGAGCGCTCCCGGTAGACGGTGGAGCTGGGGCAGTACTGCTGGCGCGAACCCAGGCCCAGGCGCACGCCGTCGGCGTTCATCGGCAGGGGACTCGGGGTGGTCGGCGGCCATCCAGGCGGGTGGGGTGGCGGTGGCGGTGGCCAGGTCGACGGCGATGCCCACCTCGTGGAGACCGTCGACGATCCCCACCAGCCAGTCGAGCTCGTAGACGCCTTCGCGCGGCTCGAGGCGCGCCCAGGAGAAGATCCCTAAGGAGACCAGGTTGACGCCGGCCTCGGCCATCAGCTCGAGGTCCTCGGCGAAGGTGGCCTCATCCCACTGCTCGGGGTTGTAGTCGCCGCCGTAGGCGGGGCTGGTCAGTCCCAGCAGATCGTGCGGGGCGAGGCGAGGCGTGGCGGCACCTGGTGCCTGTTCGGGCCGGGGCGTGGAGGCTGAGGGGCTCGTCATGGGGGTGATTCTCCCCCACCTCTCCCCCGCCCTGCGCACCGCGGGCACCGGGGTCGGCGGGGCCGTGTGGGCTCAGCGGATGGTCGAGCGCGAGCTCGTCAGCCAGGTCAGTGGCACAGTGGTGAGGAAGAGCCCCTGCCACTCGCGCTCCCACAGCAGGGCGACGTCGCCGCTGGGCAGCTGGGCCATGCACTGGTAGACGTAGTGGCGCGGGTTGATGACCCGGTGGTGGGGCCAGGTGGCGCCGCCCGTCCAGGCTGCGGCGCATGACGAGGTTGATGTCGTTGGGGGCGTCGTTGGGGATGGAGACGCGCTGGTCGGCGCCGGCCAGAATGACGCCGCTGTCCAGGGTGAGCAGGGAGGGGATCCGGTAGGACCGGGCGCCGTGGTAGCCGGTGTCGAACAAGGCGCGCGTGGGCAGTGGGGCGGCCCCGGCCAGGCGCTTGACCTGAGCGTCGGTGAGGCGGCGTCGTAGATCATGGCGGTCTGCGCCTCGCCGAAAAGGCGCCTGCCGTCCAGGTCGGCGCCCACCACGACGCGCGTCACCGGCGCGATGTCGGCCAGGAAGGCGCCGCCGGGGACGAGGGCCACCTGATAGCCGTCGACGTGGATCTCCACCGCGCCGCGCCCGGAGGTGACCACGACGTCGTGCCAGGTCCCGTCGTCCCAGTGGCCCGGGGCCCGCGCCTCGATGAGGGGCTCGGTCTCCGACGAGTCCTCACCGGGGAGCACCCGGTAGCTCAGACCTCCCGCGTCGATGTCGAGATACAAGGTGCCGCCCTGGCCGCTCGCGGCGACGATGGTGCCTCCCTGGCCGCGGCCCCGGGTGCGCAGCAGCGCCCGGATGGAGCCGGTGGCCAGGGCGCCGGTGCGGCGGGCGTCGCGGGCGGAGAGCTCACTGGCCGCGAACTGGACCAGTGGGGTGGCGGCCAGGGACTGGGCCATGACGGCGCGGTCGCTGAGCGGCTCGTCCCAGGCGGCCAGACGGGTGACCGCGGCGATCCCGTCGGGGTCGATGCGCACCTCGGTCAACCCGATCTGGGCGAGGAAGGCCGGCAGCGTCGTGGAGAAGCACTCGTAGCCGTCGGCGTAGAGGTGGGTGCCGGTCTCGTTGACGGTGACGGCGATCGTGTGGGGGCGGCCGTCGTCCAGGCCCAGGGCGTCCTCGGCGTCGAGGACACGGCGCTGGATACCGCTCTCACTCCCGGCTCCGGAGGGCCCCTCCGGACGGCCGACCGCGCCGAGGACCTGCTCGCCGTCGAGACGGCCGGCGCGAAGCGACAGGGTGATCCGCCCGTTGGTGCCAGTGAGAGCGATGAGGGTGGCGTCGGCGCGGGCGGCGACGTCGAAAAGAATCGTGCCACGCCCGCAGGCGGCCAGGGCGGCGACATCCTACTCGCTGAGGCTCAGGGGGGAGGTCTCGGATGCGGTGACGTCGAAGAGCATGGGGAGGTCCTTCGTGCCGGCAGCGGCTGCCTGCCGGCGCTGGACGACCGGCAGTGCCGTGCGCGACGGTGCGCCACCGCACATCCAGTCATATGATGTCTGACGTATCGCGCACTGTAGCACGATCCCTGCACCTCAAGGAGACCACATGTCCGCCACCTCAGAGAATCGGACTGACACGCCCGCCCAGTCCCGCACCGTGCCCTTTAGCTCTGTCAACTTCGATTGGCCCCATGGTGACGGTCTGTTCTGGCCCCATGTCTACCCGGAGACCGGCTTGACCGAATCTTCACATTCCCTTGCCCCGACCTCAGTGTGGGGCTTCGAGGCTTGTGGCCATGACCTCGAACGAGAACTCTTCCCGTACCGTGCCGCTGGTTGCCCTGGGTGTCGGCACCATCGCAGCTGCCGCCCTGGCCCTGGCCGCCCCTGACCTGACCTCCGGGTCGGGGATGGAGGGCATGCCGATGACCCACTACATGGGGCTGTTGGCCGTGCGTCAGCCGTGGAACCTGCTGTTGTTCATGGCGCTTCCGGTCGTGCTGGCCGAGACGCTCGCGATCACCGAGTTGGTGATGCTGTTGGCTCGTCGGGGTGAGCGTCCGGCGCCGGGATGGGTGACGAAGGTGGGCCACTGGGCCGGGTTGCTGGCCGGGCCGGTGTGGGTGTTCATCGGCCTGCACCTGCTTATCACTGCCGTGGTTCCGCTGACGGTCAATGGTGGCTGGCGTGGCCCCGCGGACGTGATCGCTGTCCTGTCGTACCTGGCCGGTGGCGTGCCGATGCTGGTGATCAGCCTGCTGGAGGCCGAGCTCTTGGGCCGCGACGAGACCGGGCGCCTGCGCCTGCACGTGGCGATGGTGGCCGTGTTCCTGGTGGTGGCCCACGTCGCGATGATCTTCGGCATGCTCGACCCTGCCGTCATGGGCTATTCGCCGAAGGCGCCGGCCTCGGTGCAGCACGACATGGGCAGCATGTCCGGCATGAACCACGACATGGGTGGCATGACGGACATGGACCACTCGACGATGATGCCCAGCTCCGCCCCGTCGAATTGATCCCCGGCCGGGTCCGTGGTGAGGTGGTGTCATGAACAGCGCTTCTGTTGCGGTTGTACCGAGTGTCCTGGTCGTCGACGACGAGCCGGTGCTGTCGGGCACGGTGAAGAACTACCTCGAGCGGGCCGGCATGTCGGCCCAGACCTGCGGGGACGGGCTGGCCGCGCTTGACCTTGTCCGGGCCACGGCCCCCGACGTGGTGGTGCTGGACCTGGGCCTGCCGGGCATGGACGGGGTGGAGGTGTGCCGCCAGCTGCGCACCTTCAGCGACTGCTACGTGTTGATGCTCACGGCCCGCGCCGACGAGGTCGACAAGCTGATCGGGTTGTCGGTCGGCGCGGACGACTACATGACCAAACCGTTCAGCCCGCGTGAGCTGGTGGCTCGCATCCAGGTGCTGCTGAGACGCCCCCGCGCCGGAAGTACGGGCGCCACGGCCGCGGTGGTGCACCGCATCGGCGCCCTCACCCTGGACCCGTCGTCGCGTCGGGTGGAGCTCGACGCGTCACCGGTGGAGCTGACCCGTACCGAGTTCGACCTGTTGCAGGCCCTGGCGGAACACCCCGGCTGGGTGCTGAACCGCCGCCAGCTCACCGACGCCGTGTGGGGCGAGGACTGGGTCGGCGACGACCACCTGGTCGACGTGCACATCGCGCACCTGCGCAAGAAGCTCGGTGACGACCCCTCCCAGCCCCGGTTCGTGCAGACGGTGCGCGGCGTCGGCTACCGGATGGGCCAAGGGCAGTGATGCCGCGCAACCCGCGCGGCAGTTGGGGACGCCGACTGCTGTGGACCCAGATGGCCGTGGTGGCGGCGATGGCCGCCACCACGGTGCTGACGGCACTGCTGGTCGGCCCGGCATGGTTTCGGATGCACATGCTCGAAGCCGGCCACGCCCAGCCCGATGTCGTCGAGCACGCTCAGCAGGCCTTCCACGACGCGGGCCTGGTGTCACTGGCCGTGGGTCTGGGCACCGCGATGCTCGCCGCCCTCGGGGTCGCCACCGTCCTCAACCGGAACCTGTCGCGCGGGGTCGAAGCCCTCGTGGACGGCGCCCAACATGTCACCGCCGGACACTACGACCAACCCGTCATGATGACCTCGGCCAGCCCCGAGCTGGCCCAGGTCGCCGACGCCTTTAACCACATGGCCAGCCAGATCGCCTCCACGGAGCAGACCCGACGACGCATGCTCACCGACCTGGGCCATGAGCTGCGCACCCCGCTGGCCGCCACCCAGGTCACCCTCGAAGGACTGCAGGACGGTGTGGTCGACTTCACCCCCGCAAACGTCGAGATCCTGCTAAGGCAGAACCAGCGGCTGGCCGCCCTGGCCGCCGACATCTCTGAGGTCTCCCGCGCCGAGGAAGGCCGCATCCCACTGTCGCTGAGCCACCAGGACGTCGACCAGATCGTGATGGCCAGCGTCGCCGCAGCCCGGCACGCCTACGACGCCGCCGGGGTGACGCTGCACGCCCAGACCGTTCCCGGCCTGCGCGTCGACGTGGATGCCGCTCGCATCGGGCAAGTCCTGGACAACCTGCTGCGCAACGCCCTGCAACACACGGTGGGCGGCAACCGGGTCGAGGTCGCGATGAGACACGAGCACGACCGGGCCGTGGTCCGCGTCACCGACAACGGCGTCGGCATCCCCACCGAGGCCCTCACCCACGTCTTCGAACGCTTCTACCGCGTCGAGGACACCCGCACTCGCGACGTCGACGGTGGAACCGGTGTCGGCCTGGCGATCTCCAGGGCCATTGCCCGCGCCCACGGCGGTGACCTGACGGCCCACAGCGACGGCCCCGGCCACGGCGCAACCTTCGCGCTGACCCTGCCCACCGTGACTTCTTGACCAGATCTTGACCAACCCCTGCCGGGGCTTCATCCGGGCCCGACAGGCTCAAGGACATGAACACACTTTCCCGCCGCCACGTCCTGTTTACCGGTCTCGGCCTGGCCTCGGCAGGGGCCTTGAGCGCCTGCGGCGCCAAGAACACCCCGGCCACAGCACCCGCCGCGCCGAACTCCCCATTGACGATCCCCAGCCAGACCCCGCTGGTCGCAGCCCCCCCGGCACGAAGACCGTCAACCACGTCCTCATGCCCCGGCCGGTCACCCTCGATCTGGGCGGCGTCACGGCCAGGACTTGGGCCTACGACGAGACCCTCGACGCCCCCGTCCTGCGGGCCCGCGCCGGAGACCTGCTGCAGGTCCGCGTCGAGAACAAGCTTCCCACCAGCACCTCCGTCCACTGGCACGGCATCGCGCTGCGCCAGCCAAGCGACGGCGTGCCCGGCGTCACCAGCAACCCATCGAGGCCGGCAGCAGCTTCACCTACCAGTTCGTCGCCCCCGACCCCGGCACCTACTTCTTCCACCCCCACACCGGGGTGCAGATCGACCGCGGCCTGTACCGGCCGCTGGTCATCGACGACCCCGCTGAACCCGGCCGCTACGACCACGAGTGGATCATCACCCTCGACGACTGGGCCGATGGCGTGGGCACCTCACCCGATGACATCCTCGCCGCGTTCAAGGCCCAGAACGGCACCGTGTCCAGCGGCATGAACCACGACATGGGCGGCATGGACCACGGCATGTCACCCTTGGGTGACGCCGGGGACGTCACCTACCCCCACTACCTCGTCAACGGCCGCGTCCCCGCCGCGCCCCGCACCCTGACCGCCAAGCCCGGGCAGAAGGTACGACTGCGCGTCGTCAACGCCTCCTCCGACACCATCTTCAAGCTCGCCCTGCAGGGCCATCGACTCACCGTCACCCACACCGACGGGTTCCCTGTGACCCCCACCCAGGCCAGCGCCGTCTACCTCGCGATGGGAGAACGACTGGATGCGACCATCACCCTCGGCGACGGCGTGTTCGTGCTGCAGGCCGCGCCCGAGGGCAAGAAGGGCACCCCGGCCCGCGCCATCGTGCGCACCGGCTCCGGCAACGTCCCGGCCCCGGACACCCGCATCGCAGAACTCGACGGCAAGGCCCTGCTGACCACCCAGCTCAAGCCCGCCGACAGCGCCCGACTGCCCGACCGCAAGCCCGACACCACCCTCGACGTGGCATCAACGGCCAGATGAAGCCCTACGCGTGGGGCCTCAACGGCAAACGCTTCGGCGAGGACACCCCACTGGCGCTCAGCCGCGGCCAGCGCGTGCGGCTGCGGATGACGAACATGACGATGATGGCCCACCCCATGCACATCCACGGCCACACTTGGGCCCTGCCCGGCAGCGACGGGCTGCGCAAGGACACCGTCCTGATCCGCCCCATGGAGACCGTCGAGGCCGACCTGCAGGCCGACAACCCCGGCACCTGGATGCTGCACTGCCACAACATCTACCACGCCGAACTCGGCATGATGACGACCCTGCGCTACTGACATCTCCCGGCCGATGTCGGCCACCCACGCCTGCCCTGATGGCGCGGCTGCCCCTGCGGCAGCCTCACCATCGCCGTCTGCAGAGCTTGACCAGACCTTCACCAAACCTCGCGAGCTCATTGACCTCGCCCCGTCACCGTGGAAGTGGAAGGAAAACCCCTTCCCCGAGCAGACAAGGACACGCCATGTACACGAGCCCCGACCAGGCCCCCCGCCAGCCCCCTGACCGGCCCAATGACCGACCAGGACCCCACCAGCACCACCCACCAGCACGGCAAATCCCACCAGCACGGCAAGTCCCACCACTGGATGCACCTGCTGATGTGCGCACCGATGCTGCTCGTGGTCGCCGGCTACCTGTGGGCCGGACGTGCCAGCCTCGCCGCCGGCGGTGTCCTGGCCGCCCTCGTGCCCGCCATCAGCTGCATGCTCGCGATGTGGCTGATGATGCGCATGATGGACCACGGATCCCAGCACTGACCACCGCCCGCCATCCACCGGCAGCACCGTCTCGAGGAGCAACCCATGAACCACCCGGCAGCCACCGCCACCCACGACCACACCACCCGCTACACGTGCCCGATGCACCCCGAGGTGACCAGCGACCAGCCCGGCCGCTGCCCCAAGTGCGGGATGTTCCTGCAACCCGCCGACGGTGGGGACGCGCCGGTCGCACAGCACCACGACCACCAGCACCCCACCGGCGAGCCGGCGGTGGTGGCCGGTGCGGTCGCTGCAGGGGACTGGACCTGCCCGATGCACCCCGAGGTCCGCAGCGACGGCCCCGGTGACTGCCCGATCTGTGGCATGGCGCTGGAGCGGGTCTCGGCCGGGCTCGACGACGGCCCGAACCAGGAGCTCGTCGACATGCGTCGCCGGTTCCGGGTGGCGGCGGTGCTGAGCGTGCCGCTGGTGGCGATGGTGATGGTTCCCATGGTGCTGGGGCGTGCGCTGCCCGGCAGCGTCGCGCCGTGGCTCGAGCTGGCCCTGTCGACGCCGGTGGTGTGGTGGGCTGGGTGGCCGTTCTTCGTGCGCGGCGCGAAGTCGGTGGTCAGCCGTCACCTGAACATGTTCACCCTGGTGTCGTTGGGTGTCGGTGCCGCGTGGCTGTACAGCGTGGTCGCGGTGCTGGCGCCGGGGTTGTTCCCGTCCGGGATGCGGGCGATGGACGGCCGGGTCGGCACCTACTTCGAGGCCGCGGCAGTCATCATCACCCTGGTGCTGCTCGGCCAGGTCCTCGAGCTGCGGGCCCGCGACCAGACCTCCGGTGCGATCCGCACCCTGCTCGACCTGTCACCGGCCACCGCGCACCGCATCGGGGCCGACGGCACCGAGACCGACGTGCCGGCCGCCGAGCTGCAGCTGGGCGATCGGTGCCGGGTGCGGCCGGGCGAGAAGGTGCCGGCCGACGGCACCGTGGTCGATGGTCACGCGTATGTGGACGAGTCGATGATCACCGGCGAGCCGGTTCCGGTCGACAAGAGCCCCGGTGACCGGGTCATCGGCGGCACGATCATCCAGGGCGGCAGCCTGGTGGTGGAGGCCACTGGCCTGGGCGCCGACTCGACCCTGGCCCGGATCGTCGACCTGGTCTCCCAGGCGCAGCGGTCCCGTGCTCCGATCCAGGGACTGGTCGACAAGATCTCGGCGGTGTTCGTGCCGGTCGTGATCGCCGTCGCCCTGGCCACCTTCGGGTTGTGGCTGGCGATCGGGCCGCAGCCGCGGCTGCCGTTCGCGATCGTGGCCGCCGTCAGCGTGCTGATCATCGCCTGCCCGTGTGCGCTGGGTCTGGCCACGCCAATGTCGATCATGGTCGGGGTCGGGCGCGGCGCCAGCGAGGGCGTGCTGGTCAAGAACGCCGAGGCCCTCGAACGACTGCAGAAGGTCGACACCCTCGTCGTCGACAAGACCGGTACCCTCACCCAGGGCCGCCCCAGCCTGGTCGACCAGCAGGGCGTCGACGGCCACGAGGATGCCCGGACACTGCTGCTCGCCGCGGCTGTGGAGGCCGGCTCCGAACACCCCCTCGCCAGGGCGGTGGTCGATGCTGCCCGCCAGACGGGACGCACGGTGCCGGCGGCCAGCGATTTCGCCGCCCACCCGGGTGGCGGTGTCAGCGCCACCGTCGACGGTCAGCACGTGCTCGTCGGCAGCCCCGCCTTCCTGGGCAGCCAGCACGTCGACACCCATGCCCTGGACGCCGTGGTGGAGGCCTACCGTCGCCGTGGCGCGACCGCGATCGTCGTGGCCGTCGACGGCAGGCCCGCCAGTGTGCTGGCCATCGCCGACCCGCTCAAGGCGACCACCGCCGGCGCGATCGAGGACCCTGCGTCGGCGCGGGATGAAGGTCGTCATGCTCACCGGCGACAATGCCACCACCGCCCGGGCCATCGCCGACGAGCTGCGCATCGACCAGGTCGTCGCCGACGTCCTGCCCGACCAGAAGCACGGCCACGTGCAGGCCCTGCAGGCCCAGGGCCACACGGTCGTTATGGCCGGCGACGGCGTCAACGACGCCCCCGCCCTCGCCGTGGCCGACGTGGGTGTGGCCATGGGCACCGGCACCGACGTGGCCATCGAGAGCGCCGACGTGACCCTGCTCGGCGGTGACCTGGCCGCCCTGGTCAAGGCCCGCGACCTGTCGGTCGACACGATGCGCAACATCCGCCAGAACCTGGTCTTCGCGTTCGTGTACAACGTGGTCGGTATCCCGCTGGCCGCCGGCGCCCTCTACCCGGCCTTTGGCTGGCTGCTGTCGCCCGTCATCGCGGCCGCCGCCATGGCCCTCAGCTCGGTCAGCGTGATCACCAACTCGCTGCGGTTGCGCCGTCACCGCTGACCCCCAAGAGCCCAGCCGGTCGTTGTTCACCCCATCACAGATGCCCGGGCTCGGGTGTGGGCGAGGCGGTAGGAGTTTGTGCCGGTTTCGATGATGGTGGCGTTGTAGGTGAGGGCGGTCGACGGTTGCTGCGCACAGGCGGGGGGTCGGTGAAGGTGTCGGTCCAGGCGGAGAAGGACTGGTTGGAGGCGATCGCGATGGCGTTCTTCTCCTCTCGTTCGGTGAGGACCTGGAACAGCAGTTCGGCGCCTCGCCGGTCGAGTTCCAGGTAGCCGAGCTCGTCAATCACGAGGAGGTCGACGCGGCCGTAGCGGTTGATGGTCTTGGTGAGTTGTTTCTCGTCGGCGGCTTCGACGAGCTCGTTCACTGAGCCGGGTGGCGAGGGTGTATCGGGCGCGGTAGCCCTGCTCGGCGGCGGCGGTGCCGAGCGCGATGAGCAGGTGGGACTTGCCGGTGCCGGAGTCCCCGATCAGGCACAGCGGGTCGCCGCGGCGGATCCAGTCGCCGGTGGCGAGCTCGTTGATGGTGGCGGGGTTGATGTTGGGGTTCGCGGTGAAGTCGAAGTCGGCGAGCCATTTCTCGCGGGGAAGCCGGCGCTCTTGATGCGACGCAGGGTGGAGCGGCGGTCGCGGTCGTCGACCTCGGCCAGGAGGAGTTCGGCGAGGAAGCCCTGGTAGGTGAGTTGTTCCTTGGTGGCGGCCGTCACGGCGTCGTCGACGACGGCGCGGATCGTGGGCAGCCGAAGCCGGCGGCAGGCTTGGTCGATCGCGGCCTGCGCGGCTTGCTCGGTGAGGCCCTGACGACGGCGAAGGCTCTCGGGACGGCTGGTGCTGGTGGTGGTCATGGGGTTCCTGTCGGGGTGTGGTGGTGAGTCTCGGCGGGGGCCGGGGCGGGATCGGGTTGGCGTCGGCACAGGAGTTCGTCGTAGGCGGTGACGGTGGGCAGGGGCCGGGTGTCTTCGGGCAGGTGCGCGATGACCTGGTGCGGGTTGGTGGGGCGTCGGGGTGGCAGGTTCACGACCGTCCCGCCCCTGGTCTGGCTGGCTGGGGCGGGTGTGTGGGTGGTGGCATGGCGGCGGGCTTCGACGGCGACGACGTCGGGGCTGATCGCGCCCACCGACAGGGGCCGAGGTGATGCCGGCGATCACCGCGTCGGACGGGAGGGATCGGTGGAGCAGGAGCACGTCGATCAACGCTTGGGTCCCGGCCACGTCGCCGCTGGTCTTGCGGGCCGCGGCCCAGAACGCGTCGTGGGCCGCGGTGAATGCTCCGGCGGCGCGGGCCTGCGCGAGGGCGGTGGAGCCGGGGAACGCGCCGGGCTTGTGCCGCAGCACTTCGAGGTAGTGGTCCAGCTCGACCCGGGTCACGCCACGGGTGCCGAGGCGAGGGTGGGTGGCGAGGACGGTGCGGCCCCCGAACACGACCACGCACGAGGGCCCGCAGGGACACGCGGACGCGTTGGCCGATGAGGTGCGCGGGGACGGAGTACTTGACCATGCGGACGGTGATCAGGGCAGAGCGGTCGACGCGGGGGTGGAGGATCAGGCCGGGGTCGAAGTCGTCGGCCGGCAACGGTGCCAGGTGGGGCAGCTCGGCGTGGTGGTCCTGCCCGATCGTGTTGGCGTGGCCGGTGATGCGGCGGGTGTTGTCGTCGTGCTCCCAGGCGCGGATCTTGTCGTTGAGTTCGTCCAGGGTGGCGACTTCGGGCATGGGGGTGAGGTGGTTGCGGCGGAACCATCCGACCTCGCCCTCGACGCCGCCTTTCTCGTGGGCGCCGTCGATGCCGGGCTGGCAGTAGAACGCGTCGAAGCCGTAGTGGGAGCGGAACAGCACCCAGCGTTCGTTCTCGTCGCGTAGCCGGTCGCCGCCGTGGATGACCTGGACGACGGCGGAGGTGAGGTTGTCGTAGCGGATGTGGCGGGTGGGGATGCCGCCCAGGGCGTGGAAGGCCTCGATGTGTCCTTCGAGGAAGGCCTCCTGTCCGCCGGTCGGGTAGACGCGGTGGATGGCCTTGCCGGAGTGGGACAGGCGGTAGACGAACATGTGGCACTTGGTCTTGACGCCGTCCAGGATGACGTAGACCTCGCCGAAGTCGACCTCGGCCTCCGCGCCGGGGGCGTGGTCCTGCGGCACCATCGCCTCCACCCGGCGCCCGGCCTCCAGATCGATCTGCGCGCGCCTGACCCGGACGTAGTCCCGCACCGTGGAGTAGGACAGGTCGGTGGCGCCGTGCTCGTCGCGCAGCCGGGCCAGGATCCTGGTCGCGGTATGGCGCTGCTTGCGCGGCGCGGTCAGGTCATAGGTGAGCATCTCGTCGATCGCCGGCTTGTACGGGTCCAGGCGCGGTGCTGTGCGGACCGGTTTCTTGCGGGGTGGGGGTTCGGCTGCGGCGAGTGCCTGGCGGACGGTGCGGCGGTGGACTCCGTGTTTGCGGGCGAGCTCGCGGATGGACAGGCCATCGACTCGCGCATCGTGGCGGATGTCGGCGTACAGCTGCACTCGTGATCCCATCTTGGCTCCCTTGCCCTCGCGACTGGTTCC
>BNJT01000755.1_pt1 | contig 91238 bp, 104 predicted proteins | sample 8540491 | NCBI WGS metagenome assembly BNJT01 (sample SAMD00202455, study PRJDB9452) | human saliva metagenome | host: Homo sapiens | reverse complement strand
TTTATACTTAAATCGAAGGTTTTGAGATTGAAATTGTCTCTATCAAAAATATTGATTCCGTCCCTTTGGGATATCTTCATGGTAGGGATAAGAGCTGTACCGGTTCGAGCCGAAGTCTCTCACCTACTGAGCCTCAATGAGTCTCTACGGAATAAATTCCTAGAGTCTCATATTCGTATCAGTTACCTCTCGCTCTTACTCCTACCATAGAATCCCAAGGCACTCCATCTTTTTTTCATAGAATCGGTTTTTTTCTAAACCTTCTGAGTAGACCAAAAAAATAGTCTATTTTTTTATTATTTAAATCTGCTGCTATGATGAAGATTGCTACTGCTAATTTATTTTAAGATTAAGTAACTTCGTATGGACAGATAGCGGGTTCTGTGGTTCAATAAATGTATCAGGGTGTCATAGCTCAGTTGGATAGAGCAAGCGTTTCCTAAACGCTAGGTCGAGGGGTTCGAGACCCTTTGGCATCGCTAGAAAAAAATCCACTGGTTTAACCAGTGGATTTTTTTGTTGATTATTTACAATTCTCTTCTACCCATTCAATAGCACGCCAGGCACGTCCTGAGATATCATTTCCATGATTTCCCTCTTCCAACGTAAACTTGAAATCACCTGCTTGAAATTTCGGCTCATAAAAATCTTTTAATGCTATCGTATTACAAGTTTGGGCTGCTGTTAAATTCGTAGAGGTCGTTCCTTCTTGATCGCCCACACTCATGTACAATTTTTGGATGAGAGGCTTTAAAGGGATGTGCTTTTAAATAGTCTAGAAAATCCGGATACCACAGCGACGAAGAACAACTGAGGGCAGTTCCGAATAAATCAGTGTTCACCGCTGCGTACAGACTGAATAATCCACCTAGCGAATAACCCCCGATAACTCTCTTTTCTGTGCTTGAAGTAAAACCATATTCACTCTCACAAAATGGAATAACTTGTGTTGCTAAAAACGAAAGATGTTCTGCAGCTTTTCCACCGAAATCCATCGGCAAGGCTTCAGTGGCTTGTAGTGGCCAAGGAGTATAATCATCTTTTCGATTATCAGAATTGATGAGTACAAAATTGAGTGCAGGTTGATGTTTACGAATCCAATGATTAAAAGGTTCTTCGAATTGATCTCCATCTAAAAAATAAATGGTCGTAGCATCTTTGACATTGGAACGATAAACATATAGCTTCACACCCTCAATTTCTTGTTGAATCCATACAGAATTTCTAGTCATGGCGATTTCCTTTCTACTGCTTATTCTCCACTATTTTAACAGTTTTCTAGGTCCTTGATAAGTCCAAATAAAAAGACGCCAGCGATAATCACTGACGTCTTTAAAATCTTTAGTTAAGATGTATAACTTTAAAAATTGAAAAGATTACAATCCTAACGAATTCAATTTATATTATTGTGCTCCTGCTTCAGCACGTTCTTGAATTACACGATGGGCTTCGACCATTGATTCTTTCGTAATTGGATTGAATTTCATTGCAATAATTGCACAAAGTCTACCAAGGATAGGTAATCCAAATGTTAAGAAGAGTGCTACAAACTTAATTTCTGGTGTTGGATCATCAGTTGGCTGAGGTAAAGTAGTCGTAAAGCCAATTAATGCAATCGCAAAACTTGCTACTGTTGCACCAAAAGATGAAATTAGTTTATCAACGAATGAGTATGTCCCTGTAATTGTCGCTGGTAAATAATTACCAGTACGAGCGTGTTCAAAATCCACAATATCTGAAAGCATCATTGTATTCGTTGTTGTTACACACATCATTGTCCCGTTTTTCGCCAAGCTCGACAATGTGTATCCAATCATTGGTAACGTAGCTAGAGAAATCGTACGCATATCAATTACACTTAACCAAATATACATAGGTGCAAGAACAGCAATACATGCCCAAGACCATGTAATCATCGATTGTCTAGAGCCGTGTTTACCTGCATACTTAGCACCAAGGAATGCGAAGACAATCGAAGGAACCATCGCATACACACTAATTTTTGTAGCAATTTGCATGTTCCCAATGAGAATTCCTGAAAGCATTGTTGTAATAACAGCTTGACCAGCAGTTTGTTGAGCAAATTTATCTGCCGCTGCTCCGATGATGAATGTTAATAAAGCTCGACTAGAAGTAACCAATTTTATTGCATCACGTAAGCTAACTTTTTCTGGCTCAGCAGTTGTACTTGTAAAGTTCTCCATCTTATCAATCGGCGTAATACCGATGCAGCAAAGTATCATGAATACTAATGAAACGGCTAAAATAACAAGGCTTGCTGTTTGTAACATCGGAATACTATATTGATTGTCAAATTTTGGTAAAATCACTACATTAATTAAAATGGTAACAATCATTGGTACAAAGTAACTATAAATAGTTCCAAATACCCCAACTATTGGACGTTGGCGTGGATCAGTAACCATGACCGTAGGGATGATATTCCCAGCAATAGAATTCATCGTATAACCAATGATGTATAATGCATAAATGGCAGAGTACATTAAAACCCCAAACCCTTTACCACTTAGAACATTAATCATTAAGATAACAGCGAGTGCTTCAACAAGCCAACCACCTGCGAGCCAAAGACGAATTTTACCTACTCCCGTATGTGTCTTATCAATTAAAAAGGCAATAATTGGATCAGTAATTCCATCGAAAATACGTGTCCCTGTAATAATCAATCCTAGTAGTGCAGTACCTACTCCATACCCAGCACTACCAATATACGATGCATACATCATTAGCATGAAGAAACACATACTTGCGCCATTATTCATCATTCCTAAGGCCATTTGCCATTTTCTTGCTTTTCGATAAACTACTTCTTCTACTACTTGCTCTACTACTTCCTCTTCAATTTTCTGTTCCATCGTTTCTGAATTTAAAATAGATTGTCCCATTGTTTTTCTTCCCTTTCACCATTACATATCAAACAATTTACTTCCAACTTTACCTAACAGTGTTAAACTTTCTTTCGGATAACGTTTTTGAGTTTTACGATCAACCGCTATCAACCCAAAAGTTTTAGAAAATCCTTTATGCCATTCGAAATTATCTAACAAACTCCAATGGAAATAAGCTTTCACTGGAATACCGTCTTGAATACAACGTTTTACACCCTCTGTCGCAACTCGAATAAATTCTTGTCGTTGTTCATCATCACTTGTTCCAATTCCATTTTCTGTAACAAGAATTTCTTGATGAAAATCTTTAGCAACAGTACGAATAACATGCTCTAGTGCTTCAGGATATACTTCATATCCCATTTGAGTAAGTTTACTATCTTTGGGGGCAACTTCTTGACCATTAGCACTAATAAGTGAGCGTGTATAATTTTGAACTCCAAGGAAATCATCATTTTTAATATATGGAATGTAATGCTTAAATTCAGCATCCCACTCTTTTTCAGCTTGTTGAGCTGATTCAGGAGAATCATCAATAACTTGCACATCATGCAAACTAAGAGTTACACCTACTTTAATGTCAGGATATTGAGCCTTAATTGCTTTTACGGCTGCTTGATGGGCGCGCATAATGATATCGTCGCCTTTTTCCGTTTTTGGAGAAAGGAAGGTATTTGGAACCACTCCAACTGGAAGATGAAAAACATTAGCTACTTCTTCTTGTTTTTCGGGTTGTCCATTTTGGAAAGGCGAATTCAATCCCACTTGTAGTCCCATTTGTTTCATAATTCGTTTCATAATCGCTGCAATTTGTACCCCCATATTAGCTTCATTAATCGTACAAACATAATGAAGTTTATCTCCAAATTGACTGATAACGAATTTGACATATTTTTCAAATGAGGCAATTACACGTTCATCTTCCCATCCACCATTTGTGATAACCCAAACTGGACTTGTAAAATGATGTAATGTAATAATAGGCTCTATGCCTTGTTCAATACAGTAATCAATAACTTCATTGTAGTGTTTTACTTCTTCCATATCGAATTCACCTTCAACAGGTTCGATGCGAGCCCATTCTACAGAAAATCGATACGCATTAAGTCCTGCCTTTTTAAGTAAATCAATATCTTCCTTAAAGTGATGATAATGATCTACTGCATCTAACGATGGTTCGTCGAAGTCAGAATATTTCATATTTTCCATTGCCCAAAAATCTGATTTTTTATTATTCCCTTCCACTTGATGGGCTGCTGTTGCTGCTCCTAATAAAAATTTCATGATATTTTCCTCCAAGTTCTATAAAATTTGTTTTAAATATTGACTACTAATCTTCATAGACTCGATTGCTGATTGATGAATCCAATTGCCATTTGTCTCAATTACAATAGCTTCGACCCCGTGTGCCTGCGCCACTTTAATAATGTCATTCAATGGAAGATTTCCTTCTCCAAGTTCTAAAAAGTCTGCTTTTAATATACTTCCAGCTTTTCCAACAGGACGGATGCCACAATCTGACACATGAAGCATTGAGAGTCTTGAACCTAATTTTTTTAGTAATGACACAGTATCTACTCCTGCATCATGCGCCCAATAGATATCAATTTCAAAGGAAACCCAATCTGGATTCGTATGAGTAACAATATAGTCAAACGATGTCTGTCCACTCTTAAGCTTTTGAAATTCACAATTATGATTATGAATTAACAGTTTTATTCCTTGTTCCTTTAACAGTTTTCCCGCTTCATCAAACTGTTTGCATAAATTTTCAAGCTCCATTTCATCCGTATAATCAAAATTTCTCATGCCAGTAATAACGATTTTATCTGTATTAAATTCTTTAGCGTCAGAAACTACTTGTTCAGTTTCGGTTAGAATCCGTCTCAAATCTTCGTGAAGTGAAATCACTCTTAATCCACTTTCATTTATCAGTTTCTTCCAATCAAGTCGATCACTATTTCCAACAGGCATTTTGGCTGCCCATAGCAACATTTTTTTATTGGAAGACTTAGTCTACGAATCATGAACCCATTCAGTTCAATACCATCTAACCCTGATGCTTTAACTTCTTTTTAAAGCTTCAAGAGCTGTAGCTTCGTTTTTTTGAAGCAATTTCGTAATTGTATTTGTTGTATTCCTGTTGTAACCATTATTCTACCCCTTTTGGATCCGCGACAATTGTTTGTTGATAGAAACGATTTCATCGACACTTACAATATTTCCTGATTGTTGTAATAAGCTTTCGAACGGCGCTCGGTTCATCATTTCTTGCATTTCTTTAGGCATCTCAATTTTTTTGAGCAACTTCTCCATACGCAGCCTTTTACTCTACTCATTACACTTTCAAAAATCGCTGCAGCTTCTGGATTCTTTAATAAGTCATTGACTGAATCTTTAATTGAATAATGTCCTTCTACAATCCTCATATCATCTCGTTCAAACCAATTAATGACTTCACGGCCCGGACACACATATTCACTCAACAAATCATCAGTTTGTTCCAAAATAACTTCATCAAACAAGTCACCTGACGTTACACGAACGGTTTGTTTTTCTTTCAAAGGAATCGTGAATTCAAAAACCTTCTCTCCAACCTTTGTTTCAACTAGTGTGCCATCCACTTCAAGCGAGACTTCAGGTTGATTAGAATACACTTTTATCGTCGTTTCTTTTCCTGGTCGTTTTACAAATCGTTTACCACAAAGATGAACAAACGGTTCATTTGATAAGTAAGCTTTATAGATATAAAAAGCATCTTTTTTAATTTGACGGTCAAATGTCACTAAACCTTTTTGATTTTGTCCAGGTTTTCCACCTTCTTCTCGACCATCAGCACCAAAATCAAACATATTCCAAACATGGATAGCCCATAAATATGGTCGTTCACTCCACATTTTTAACATATGTTCATGGTAAAGTGCTTGATATTCTTCGGTGTAATCTCCTTTTTCAGGATGAACACTATGATAAGCTGGATTCGCATCCGCTCCGAATTCACTCAATCCAATAATCCGTTCTGGGAATTCTTCGTGATAATGATCAAACCAACGATCGTTATCCGTAACTTCGCCTAAATACCAACCATAATATAGGTTATAGGAACAAATATCTGGTACTGACACGAGACGTTCATGAATATCTAACATAAACACATGAGCCATTGATGTTGGGCGACTTGAATCTAATTCATGACAAAGTTCATTTAACTTTTCGTGATTTCTTACTAAATCTTCTGTTACACCGCTGGTAGCAGTAATTTCATTGGAAAGCGCCCATGTCACAATCGAAGGATGATGACTATTTTGAAGAATTAGTTCACGCATTTGTTGTTGACTATTTTCATTAGCTTCAGGCATATGTTCTGTAATATACGGAATCTCTGCCCATACAATAAATCCTAATTCGTCGGCCAAGTCATAGAAAGCTTGATCATGTTGGTAATGAGCGGCTCGAATGGTATTTGCTCCCATTTCTCGGATGATTTCTAAATCTTCACGAATTTGATCTTTCGTTACTGCAGATCCAACACCTTCACGATCCTGATGTTTGGCAACTCCTGCAAGCGGATAGGATTTACCATTTAAGAAGAAACCTTTTTCAGCATCAAAGGAGAATGTGCGAAATCCAAAACGAATGTCCACGATATCTTGGCTGTTTTGTAGTACTGTTCGCACCTCATACAATTTTGGAGAGTTAATTCCATCCCATAATGTGACTCCAGAAACAGGAATATTAACTGTTCCAGACGTACCTTCCAGTTTAACGCTCTTCTCTCCTAGAACATCGCCTTCTAATGTTCTTACGAAAATATCAACTATTTGGTCTGGTTTGTTAACGTCAACTTTTACTGTGACGAATGCATCGTTACCTGTTTCGTCGACTGTTGTACTTACTTGAATTCCTAAAGATCCAGATTTATCTAAAGCAAAATGTTCTTTCGGCACTTCAATGAGATATACATCTCTATAAATTCCACCATAGAAAGTAAAATCAGCTTTTTGCGGATAAACTTTTCGTGTATAAGAATTATCCACTTCTACACGTAATTCATTATCTCCAACCCTAGCAAAAGGTGTGAGATTAAATCGGAACGTTGAATATCCACCTTCATGTACTCCGATTTCTTGTCCATTGAGGTAAACAGTTGTGACTGTTGCAGCTCCTCTAAACTCAATCCACACTTCACCATCCAGACTTTCTTGATTTAGTGAAATAATCCGTTCATAATAACATTTTCCTCTAAAATAATCATTACCGCCATCCTGTCCGTCAGTGGCATTCCAAGTATGCGGTAAAGATACTAATTCTTGAACCCCCTGTTTTGTAAATGTCCAATCATTATTGATACATACTACTTTTCTCATACTGCACCTTCTCTTAAGCGTTTTCATACTTATATTATAAAAAAAGAATCCCTTCACAAGTTAGGAATTCTTTTACTTATTACTGTTCAATTTTTGTTCTATAAACAATATTTAATTATAAACGTGCACGATACTCACTTGGTGTAAGATTCGTATGTTTTTTAAACATTTTATAAAAGTAATTATCGTCTTGATAACCCACTTTTTCCGCAATACTAGAAATACTATCTTTTGAATTTCGAAGATAATATTGAGCCATACCAATTTTCTTCGAATGAATGTAATCTGTCACGGTTTTATGTACTTCTCTTTTGAAGCGTGTCGATAAATAGCTTGCATTCACCGTAATTGCATCCGCAACGTCACTAAGAGAATTGACTGTTGATAAGTTAAAATCAATATAGTTAATTGCACTGATGATAATTGGAGAATATCCACGAAGCGAATGTTTCTTTACTAAATCCGTATAAAGTACAATCATCTCATGAGCAACATCATTGCCTTCTTCAAAAATTGTTACACTAGAAATTCTGCGGTAAATATAAGCAGATACTTCATTTATATAATATGGATGTACATTTGCTCGCTGCACAGCTTTTCGACATAATGTACTTAATATCAAAAGCGAATCTCTCGCAGCTTGCATTGAACCAACTAAATGTGAACTTTTAGCATTACGGTCCCAGTTCCATGAAAGAAGCGCGTTTGTATTTCCTTTTTCTACTTCTAGCATGAATTCATCCTCATCAGCATATCGTTCCTCTATCATTTTTAATGATTGGAACGAAAATGGAGTCCAGCCAACTGATAACTCTTCTGTAGCTATATGGTATGAATTGATTTCTAACGGAACTTCACTTAAAGAAAATACATATTCTAATAAAATAGTATACTGCTTAATTAATCTATTTCCTGTTCTTAAATCCGGTAAACTTTGATAGAATTTTTTCACATAATCCTTCAAAAATGGATCACTAATATCTTCAAATGCCGTCTGCTCATAACCCTTATAATTTTTGTCAGTGATGAGTATCTCTATTTTATATGGACCAACACTAAGTACTTCACCATTCTCCAACTTAAAAAAATAAATAGTGAAACCCAAATTCATCCGTATAAAAAAATACAAGATATTCACATTTAACTGTGAAATATATTTTCTTAAGCTATCCTGCAAAATAGGATTTCCTAGATTTTTTCGAAACTCATAGTCAATCTGGTCAAAATTCTCTAATTCTGCGCTGTTTACAACAAAATTTAAGCCTTGACTCGTCATCAACCCGTCTAAAAATTTATATTTATTCATATTTAGGTTTCCTCCTTTTTCAGAATAGCATTTCTATCAATGCTTTTCAATATGAATTCCAATATAAATGCCTTTATTCGGTTCTAGTGACAAATCAAGGCTAAATTAATTTATTTAGTATAAATACTCAAAGTTGAAAGTATGTGTTCCCTCTGTCAGATGATACTCATGACCACCTAGGAATGAAACAAATGCAGTCTGATTGGCCGGAATCGTTACTGTGTAATGAATACGATCTTTTACAATTTCCCAACCACTTGTGATAGTACCAGCTGATGAATGTACACTCGCCTTTGCAAATCCAAGAATTGGTGAAGGCATTGGTGCGATACGAATCCCCTCTGTCGATAACTGAATGCCAGCAACTCCGTCCCAAAGCCAAGCACAAACGGCTCCATAAGAATAGTGATTCAACGACTCTTTGGCATTACCATTTTCGTCAATACCATCCCATGTTTCCCAAACAGTAGTTGCACCTTTATTCACTGAATAAAGCCAGCTAGGTGCCGTTTCTTGTAACAATAGACGGTATGCAGTGTCAGCATATCCATACTCCGTTAATACTCGACAAATATTTGGAGTCGATAAGAAACCAGTATTCAAGTGATAACCAGCATCCATGACAAGTTCATTAAGTTTAGCGGCAGCAGCTTTCGACTCTTCCGGATTTAGTAGATTAAAATGTAATGCACGAACATAATCTGCTTGTCTTTCAGATTCGATTTTTCCATCCACAGTCGCACAAGCACGAAAGGCCTTTCTAGCATTTTCAGCAACCTGTCCGAAATATTCTGCATCCTCTTTTTCATCAAGAATTTCAGCAATTTCGGAAATCAATCGGCTAGAATACGCAAAGTATGCTGTTGCCACTTTTGTTTGTGGCGTGCGCATATTCATCATATTATTAACACCCGGCTCACACCATTCACCATAGTCCACACCGGTATCAATTGTATAATCTTCAAAAGTTGGCATCTCATCCCCTAAAAGATTATCAGGGCGAGCCTTAGCACGTGACTCTAAGTAATTGACCCATTTTTTCATCATAGTATAGTTTTCTTGTAGAACTTTCGTATCTTTTGTTCGTTTATAAATTGCATACGGAATCAAAACAACCGCATCTCCCCAACCAACTGAACCAGCTAACATCGTACTAAACATATTCGGTTCGTTAATGCGTGGAGCGATATTTGCAATCTTACCATCTTCGTGTTGATTTAATCGACATTCTCCTAACCATTTTTCAAGGAAAGCTACCGAATCTGTAAAATTAAGAGCTGTATCAACAAAGACACCAATATCTCCAGTCCATGCAGCACGTTCACGTGTTGGACAATCAGTTGAAACGTCGACAAAATTACTCTTAAGACTCCATAACGTATTTTGTACAAATTGATTTAATTTTTCATTTCCACTTTCAAATGTTCCTATTACAGGAAGATCAGAATAAACAGCAATGGCGGTAAATATCGCATTCGTCATGTCTAAATCTGTTTCAACTAGTGCGTAGCGGAATCCAAAAATCGAGAATCGTGTCTTATAGTGATTTAGGCCATCCTTCGCATAAATTGTAAGACGTTGATGTGTTCCACCTTCTTTATGACGAGAACGATCTTGGAAATTTTCATTTGTAAAGTTTCCTTCCGAATCTAGTGTCTCTCCATGTGTTAGAGTTACTGAACTTCCTGCCTGTCCTTCAAAACTAACTTCTACGAACCCAGCAATATTTTGTCCAAAGTCGACAACCCATTGGCTATTTGGAGTTTGAAATAAACGTCCTTTGAAGTTCTCATGTTCTTTTACAATCGGTGCATTCGAACAATATAATATTTCTTTAGATTGATTAGAAACTCTAATTGGATGCCAGTCTTTTATTGAATCAATTTGTAAATCTACGACTTCCCCTTGTTGCATATCATTATATCGAATTGGGCCAGACTGACTCGCTACCCAGGAATCATCAGTCACACAAATAGGATGACCATCAACTTCTATTTGTGCGATTAATGCAATCCTTTCACCAAATAAATTACGAATACCATCAACTCCTGAGACACTACGGAACCAACCGTCTCCCATAGTAACCTCAAGTGTGTTTTCTCCCTTAATTAGAAGCGGTGAAATATCGTATGTTTGATAATGAACACGTTTCATAGGTAGAAGTTCCTGGCGCTAACACAAAATCTCCCACTCGGTGTCCGTTCAATTTTGCTTCATAAAGTCCAAGAGCCGTAATATAAAGACGTGCATTATCAGTATTTGCTACCGCAAAAGTTTTACGTACAATTGAAGCGGGCTGATGCTCACTTGGATCAATATCCTCTTCTGGCTCAATCCACATAGCTTTCCAATCTTCTTTATGAAGAAGTCCTATTTCGAATGTACCAATGGCACTCCATTCACTTACTTCACCCTCTTCATTCCAAACACGTACTTGCCAATCGACACGACTTCTGCTTGGAAATTCTTTATCAAGGACATAGAAAGTCTCTTTAGATTCAACCTTTCCACTGGTTGTCCATTCTCCTCCATTCAGACGAGTTCGAATTTCTATTGCAGTTTGTAATAGGCAACATTCTAATTCCCACGTTAATCGTACTGGTTGCTTATCTATTCCTAATGGATTTATTAATTGGTTTACTTTTAAATGCTTAATGTTCATATTTCTACCTCCGAACATCTTATTTTCTAACTACACTATACTATGTAACCGTATCCACCAACTAGAAATATTTTTGGATATTCCTGTTGACTTTTTTGCTCATAAAAAAAGAAGCAGCCCTTAGCTACTTCTTATTTCAGTTCTAATCGATATTCAGTTTTTGCACGAAAAGTGTCGTCTGGATGAAGTATGATATTTCCCCACTCGGGATGATGAATACAGTCTGGTGCTTCTTGGGTCTCAATAGCAATTCCACTATATGGTACATTTGGATGCCCCCAGGTTTGAAGTTGCTCAGTCACAAAGTTATGTGTGTATAGAACAACCGTACTGCTCGTAGTTGATACATTTAGAATTGCCAATTCATTCGATAGCGTTAAGCAATTCTCTTTAAACTCTCCACCATATCCTAATAAAAATGGATGATCATACCCCTTTTTTTGTGCCAATTTTGATGATGGTAAAACTTCTAAAGAACTATTTTTTCGAAGGTCGAATACTGTTCCCTCGACAGATACTATTTCTCCAGTTGGAATCCCATCTTCACGAACAGGAAAATATGAATCAGCATCCACTCGTAACATATGATTTGGTATCGGATATTCATTATTTCCATTGAGGTTAAAATACACATGATTTGTGGGATTAAAGATTGTAGTTCCATTACTTTTCGCTTTATATTCCACTGTCCATCGATTCTCATTGTCAAAAGTATGTCGGACTTCAAGAAAAATACCGGCTGGATATTCAGTATTCTTTGTATCATCAAGGGTAAAAACAACCGTTACACAATCATTTTTTTCTTCGATAGAAAATTCAAACTTCTGTAAATCATAACGGCTTTTTCCACCGTGTAAATGATTATTCCCTTCGTTTTGAGAGAGCTGGTAGTTTTTTTCTTCCAAAGTAAATCGACCACCATCAATACGACCAGCAACAGGGCCAATAGTTGCTCCGTAGCAATATGATGACTGAAAAACTTCACTGGCGTCCGCATGCCCTAAAATCATCTGTTTCGTTCCACTCTTTGTTGGAACCGACCATGAATTTATCCTTGCTCCAAGGTCACTAAAAGAAATTGTACTTCCGCTATCATTCGAAATAAAAATCTCGGAAAACGGAACATTCTCATAACTTCCAAAAGATTGGACTTTAACTTTCATCTTTCTCCAACTCCTTTGATACTTTAACGGACAATTTGTCCCGATTTTTGGTTCATAAATTCAAAGACTTCATCTTCATTGAATGGATTCCAGTCTCCAAAAACAGTATGTTTTAATACCGAACTTGCAGTTCCAAAGTCAACAATTTGTTGGCTGTCCCACCCTTTTAGAACCCCATTTAAAATCCCAGCAGCGAAGGCATCTCCTCCACCTACTCGGTCGATGATTGGATTAATGTCATATAGTTTAGACTCTACGAATGCTCCACCTTCACCTACGAAGAATCCTTGTAATTCGTTATGATTTGTTGAAATGACATTTCGTTTTGTTGAATACAACACTTTAATATTTGGATATTTGCTTGAATTCGTTTGTAAATTTCTTCTAAGGAAACATTTTCGTCTTCTGATGCTACTTTCAAGAAATGAATCGCATCTAATCTACCCGCAGAAAGAATATCTACATACGGTAAGATTTGTTGGAAACAAGGATATGCTTCCTTATAACTCCAAAGCTTACTGCGGTAGTTCATATCAAAACTTACACGGCATCCATATTCTTTTGCTTTACGAACGACTTCAACGGTCCATGATTGCCATTTCTTAGAAAGAGCTGGTAGAATTCCGGAAATGTGCAATAAATCCACACCTTTGAAGATTTCGTCTAAATTCCAGCAAAGTTCGCTCAAAACGGAGATACTAGAGTATAAACGATCATATGTAACACGAGAAGCACGCACAGCATTCCCTTGTTCTAAAAAGTAAGTGCCTAGTCTTCCGTATTCCGTTGCTACTAAATCTGTATTGATCCCATTCATTCGTAATCTTGAACTTACGGCATCATTTAAAGGGTTATCTTGAGGTAGAACTGTTGCTACCGAGACATTATGACCAAAGTGAACTAATGAAATTCCAACATTAGCTTCTGCTCCACCATAGCAGACCCTGAACTCTTTTGTACTCTTTAACCGTACATCTTCTTCGGTCGATAATCTTAATAAAATTTCTCCTAGAGTTATTACTTTCATCTCTATATCTCTTCTCCAATTTTCAATTGATAGATAAAGAATCGAAGCTCTCACTTCGATTCCTTTTATGTTCTTTAATTATACTCCAGAATAAGCCGCGAAACCACCATCAATTGGTAAAACTACGCCATTTACAAAGCTTGAAAGAGTTGAATCTGCAAGGAAGAATACTCCCCCAACTAATTCATCTGATTCACCAAAACGTCCCATTGGTGTATTGCGTAAAATTTTATCGGCACGCGGAGTTGGGTTTCCATTTTCATCAAATAGTAACCTCTCATTTTGAGCCGTTACTAAGAAACCTGGTGCAATCGCGTTGCAACGGATTCCTACTTTAGAGAAGTGAACCGCTAACCATTGAGTGAAGTTACTAATCGCTGCTTTTGCTCCTGAATACGCTGGAATTTTTGTTAAAGGAGTGAAGGCATTCATACTTGAAATATTGATGATGTTTGCTCCTTCTTTTCCAACCATATCTTGTGCAAAAACTTGTGTTGGTAATAATGTACCTAAATAGTTTAAGTTGAATACAAATTCAATTCCTGCTTTATCTAAGTCAAAGAATGTTTTTGTTTCGGCACTTAATCCAACTTCATGGAACTCATTATCTGTTGTTGCTCGTGGGTTATTTCCTCCAGCACCGTTTACTAAAACATCCACGGTACCAAGATCCTTATTCACCGCTTCGCGAACAGCTTCTAATGATTCTTTTTCAAGTACGTTCGTTTTATATGCTTTTGCAATACCGCCTTCAGCAATAATTTCATCTGCAAATTTTTGTGCAGCTTCTTCGTTTAAGTCTAGTAAAGCTACCTTTGCGCCTTGTTTACCAAAGCTTTTTGCGAGTTCACCGCAAATTACTCCACCGGCACCGGTAATGACTACGACTTTATTTGTAAAATCAAAAAATTGTGTCATGGTTATTCTCCTATTGTTTTGCGTTTTTTGCTACTGCTTCAGCTAAGCCGTGAAGATAAGTAGCACCTAGAGCTCGGTCAAATAATCCATATCCTGGACGACCTGTTTCTCCCCAAATCATACGACCATGATCCGGACGGATTGGTCCTTCCCAGTTTGCGTCATGAAGAGCTTTCACCACTTCATACATATCAATTGAACCGTATTCTGTTGGGTGTGCTGATTCTTCGAATGATTTGCCTTTCCTGTTAAACGAATATTACGAGCATGCATAAAGTTTACACGGTTGCGTTTCAACATTTCTTTTAACATCTCAACAGCATCGTTGTTTGGATCAGAAGCATATGAACCTACACAAACAGTTACCCCATTATTTGGGCTATCGTATAATTCTACAAATCTTACAAGATTTTCTTTGCAAGTAATGATACGAGGTAATCCAAAGATGCTATAAGGTGGATCATCAGGGTGGATTGCCATTTTCACACCAGCTTCTTCTGCTGCTGGAATGACACGTTTAATGAAATATTCTAAATGTTCCCAAAGTTTTTCTTCGTCTACTTTGGAATACTCATCCATGATAGCTTTCATTTCATCTTTTGTATAACTTGAATCCCAACCTGGCAGAGATAACTCCCCTTTTACAGGGTCCATTTTCTTAGCCACTTCTTCGTCGAAGATTAATGCATTAGAACCATCTGGAAGATCATACGCTAAGTCAGTTCGTGTCCAGTCGAATACTGGCATGAAGTTATAACATACAATATTTACTCCTTCAGCCCCTAAGTTTTTAATAGTCTGAATATAGTTATCAATCAATTGATCTCTTGTAGGTTTTCCAAGTTTAATATCTTCATGAACTGGAACACTTTCAATAACAGAAAGTTTTAAGCCTGAAGCTTCAACGTCTTGTTTTAACTGACGAATACGTTCACGGCTCCATACTTCTCCAACCGGGACATCATAAATCGCAGTTACAATCCCTTTCATACCAGGAATTTGTCTAATATTTTCTAAAGTTACTTGATCATCATGCCCATACCAACGGAATGTCATTTCCATATTTTATTCCTCCTTCAGTTCAATTCAAAAAATTCTTTAGCATTTTTATAGCAAATGGCTTCTAAGAACTCTGTAATTAATTTTTCGTCATAAGGGATTCGACCACTTTCAATCCATTCTGTTACTAGCGAAACGAGAATACGACGGAAGTAATCGTGTCTTTGATATGATAGGAAGCTTCTTGAGTCTGTAAGCATTCCTACAAAGTTCCATAACAAGCTTTGGTTTGCTAAAACTAGCATTTGTTCTCTCATTCCTTTTTCAGTATCTGAGAACCACCAAGCTGCACCAAATTGTAAACGACCTTTAATCCCTTCTTCATTAGCTTGGAAGTTAGCTAGTGTATTAGCCAAAATATCGTTATACGATGGATTTAAATTATAGAAAATACATTTTGGAAGACGATTCGATTCCTCTAATGCATTTAAAGTTGATTTAAAGCAAGAGCTAAATGCGTTTGGTCTCCTGTTGAGTCGAAACCTGCATCTACTCCAATTTTCTCAAAGTACTTACGGTTCGTATCACGAACAGCCCCAAAGTGAACTTGTGTCACTAAATGGTGTTTCTTATATAAACCACACAAAGCACTGAACACTTCAGTTTGCCATTGTTGAATTTCTTCAAGAGTAGGTACTTCTCCACGAATTACCTTTGCAAAAATTGCATCTAGTTCTTCTTTTGAAGCTCTCTTATACAAGATTTCCCCAAAGCTAATATCACTTGCTTTACAACCATTTGCTACAAAGAATTCGATACGTTGTTCTAAAGCTTTAACAAAACTATCGAATGAACGAACTTCTACACCTGTCACTTCTTGTAGTCTAGTCCCAAACTCAGCAAAATTTGGATGTGACACAAACGCTTCGTCAGGACGGAATGTTGGTGCAACAACTGTATCGAAAGACGTATCTTCTGCAATCTTTTGATGCCATTCGAGCGAATCAAGTGGATTGTCAGTTGTTCCAATGAATTCCACGTTTGCACGTTTAATCAATTTTCTTGGACTCAGTTGTTCCTCTGCAATGGTTTGATTCATACGGTCATAAATCTCTTTCCAATTATCAGGCGTCACATAGTCATCAATACCAAAAACTTGTTTCAATTCTAAATGACTCCAGTGATATAAAGGATTTCCAAATGCCTTAGCCAACGTTTTAGCCCATGCTTCGAATTTTTCTTCAGGAGTTGCGTCTCCTGTAATCAAACGTTCACTCACACCATTTGCACGCATTAGGCGCCATTTATAGTGATCTCCGCCAAGCCATACTTGTACGGCATTCTCAAATGGTTTATCCTCAAAAATTTCTTGAGGAGATAAGTGACAGTGGAAATCTTCAATTGGAAGATGTTCCACTACTCGATATAAGTCTTCCGCAACCTTACTTTGTAGTAAAAAATTTTTACGATTAAAAGTCATAATTAGTCCTCCAACGCACTGACGAATTCTTTAGCAATGCGTGTTACACTTTCATATCCTTCTGTTGCAACTTTTGCACCAAGAGCACTTCCGACACCGACAGCAACAGCACCTTTTTCTTTCCACTCTTTAATGTTTGAAAGAGATACCCCGCCTGAAGGCATTAAGTTTACACTTGGGATTGGTCCATGAATATCTTTAATAAATGAAGGTCCTAACACTCCACCAGGGAATAGTTTGATGATTTTTGCTCCGCCATTCATCGCTTGTACGATTTCTGTCGTAGTTGCACAACCTGGGAAGTAATCGATATGCGCTTCATGAGCTACTTTTTGAATATGCGCATCATAATGAGGGCTCACTAAAAATTCAGCCCCAGCAGCGATCGCTTCTTTAGCTAATTCAACAGACATAATTGTTCCAGCACCAATCACTACTTCCGTTTCATTGGCATAAAATGCTTTTAATTCTGAAATTGCTTTTGAAGCATCTGGTGTCGTATAAGTTACTTCGATATTTTTAATGCCACCCAATACTGAGTGCTTTGAAATCTCAATTGCGTCATCTGATGATTTCCCACGAATTACTGCGAAAATATAATTTCGTTTTAATTGTTCTAATACACTTGTCATAAGCTTTTTCTCCTTTTCGCAAAAAAATAAAAGTCATCTGTTATCTTTATGATACATCAGATGACTTTTAGTGTCAATGACAATATTTTGTTTTTTATGGCGGATTTCATCAGACGACTTAGTTATAAGATATCGTGCGTCTGTTATCAGCCAAATGCAACAACATCACGTCTCTAGCAGCAACCGCATCACGATTCTTAATTGCCTTTACAATTTCTCTATGAGCACGAATCGTATTGGCTTTACTTTGTTCACTCGTAAAGAAGTTATTATACAACTTAATCGATTGAATAATAATTGGTATCAGCTGTTGCATCGCCACATTCCGACTTGCCTCAGCAATCGCACTATGAAATTGAATATCCAGTTCAAAGTGAATATCCCCTTCCGAATGGATTTCTTTCTCCAAGGCTTTTTCAAGTCTTTCTAAAACAGCGACTTCTTCATCTGTAATGTGTTGCGCTGCAAGGCTCGCCATTTGTGGCTCAATCAAGAAGCGCACTTCAAATAAGTCTTGAGTTAACTTCATATGATTATCAATCTCACCAAAACCTAATGGATCTTTGACCGTTTCCGTTAAACTTGTGATATAAGTTCCAGAACCTTGACGTACTTCCAAGATATTCTTTGAAACTAACATTTTCACCGCTTCACGCAATGTACTACGGCCCACTTCTAAGTCTTGAGCCAATGTATATTCATTTGGCAACTTGTCTCCGACTTTTAAATCATTTTTTTCAAAATATTCGACAATTCTATTTGCGGTTTGTTCCACTAAAGAAACAGTTTTCTCTTTCATATCTATTCCCCATTCGTCACTTTTTCGAACCTATTCTAACAGTTCTATCTCTATAGCTCAAACTATTAGAATAACATTCAAAAAGTACTTACTTTTTCTTGTAATTATAGTTTGGAATAGCGTTCCAACGGTTTCTAAATAGTTTTACAATCGATTTTGGATTTCTATCCCTTGTGAATAACCCCTTGTGGTTTCCTTGGATTCGAATTAACGCATAACTGTTTGTTTCAAAGTCCGCAAAGTTCCAAACATGTTCACCCACAAAGTTTTCTAATTCATCAAATACTTCATGACTCATTTGATGGAATCGTTCTTGATACTCTTCTGTATAAGGAACGTCCCAATTTGAATGGTATCCAGGCAATGTATCCGCACCATACTCTGTCATAATCATTGGTTTATCTGGATATTTTTCTTGCCATTTGAGTAACTCGTTACGAAGACCCTCGCGTGCCCCTTCAATATCCCCGTGATTTACATACCAACCGTAATAACGATTTAAGCAAAGCACATCAATCAATGGAGAAATCAAATCCTGTTCTGGTGTTGCCATCATAATATTCACAACAGTTGTTGGACGTTTTTGCGGATCCAACTCTTTCACGTATTTGACTAATGGCTCGAAGTATTTATCAGCACCTTCTCCAGCACCATCTGGTTCGTTCGCTACACTCCATAACACAACACATGCATGGTTCTTATCACGAGCTACTAATTCTTTAAGTGCAAGTTTGTGGTTTTCCATTGTTTGATAGTATTCCCAAGTCTTAATTGGTTTTGTTTTGCCACTATTCATGGTTAAAGCTGCTGTAAAGTTTGCAAACAAACCGACTGCTGGAACTTCATCTATCACTAAGAATCCCATACGGTCTGATAAACGCATCATCTCTTCTGAATATGGATAGTGAGCCGTTCTGTATGAATTAGCTCCCATATTCTTCATTAAATTCAAGTCCATTAAGTTTACTGCTTCGTTAAAACCACGACCATTTACATAACTATCTTCGTGTTTCCCGAATCCTTTGAAGTATACCGGTTTGTCGTTTACTAAGAACTGACCTTTTTCAACACGAACCGTACGAACTCCAAATAGTTCTTCATATTCATCTACTAACTCTTCTCCAGCAAATAACTCGACTTTTGCTGTATAAAGGTAAGCATCTAATACTTCCCAGCGACGAACATTGACCATCTCAAGTTCAGACCCTGCCTCACCCTTAGCTACCACTTCACCATCTTCATCTAAAAGTGTTACTTTTGCTGTTCCACCATTAGCAGTATGCTCTACCACTACCTTCACAGTCGCATCATTTTCATGCACATCGTAAGTAACTACAATATCTTCAATACGCGCTTTAGGAAGAACTAATAATTGAACAGGACGTTGAATCCCAGCATAGTTAAAGAAGTCGAAGTTCTCTGAAACTTTCTTCTTCACAGTACCGTCCGGTAATACTTCTTCAGAATAGTTGCCGACTGGTAAAGTAGTATGATCTAAAATATTGTTGGCACAAACACTAATTAATAATTCTTTTTTTCTTGTCAATTCTTCAGGAATTCGAACTTCAAATGGTGTAAACCCACCGATATGTTCTCCTAATAATTGACCATTCACATATACTTTTGCTTGATGGGTTACAGAACCAAAACGAAGCACTAATTCTTCATCTGATTCGAAAGAAGGAACCGCAAAAGTACGCTCATACCAGTTATCTCCAATAAAATATCTTTTTTCAGATTCAACTGCTACATCATTAAATGAACTTGGTACGACCATTAAGTCTTCAGTAGAAAGTCGTGGATCCACTCCTGGGACGTATTCACCTTGCTTAAAATTCCAAACCCCATCTAACGAATAACGTTTTCTCTTTGCATTTAAAACTGGATATAACATCGACCATCCCTCTTTCTATAATTTAGCTTGCCATTTTTCTGTCCATACTAACTCGTTTGGAGTTCCCTTAAATTCAGACTTCCCTTCAAGTTTATCGATTACAGCTTTAACTGTGTTCTCATTACCATGGTAAGCATTGATAAATGTTTTAACCATTGTCGCGTCGTGTAAATGAGTTGTAAAGTTTGTAGACACAAATACAGTTGGTGCTTCATGTACATACCAAGGCACTTCATTCGACATCGCTGTCTTCCATTGAATACGGTAGTTATTTGAGCACCATATCCAATAACATTTGCAACCACTAAAGCTAAATCAACTGTATCTCTATACTCTAGTGTACGCCCTTTGATACGACTATTTCCATCATTAACCGTTACTTCATATCCACGACTTGTCAATTCATCTACAAAGCGGTTTAAAACTGAATCATCATTAGCCATGATTCCACCTTTTTCACCATCTAAGTAATACAAGCGTACACGTTTATGATCTACAGGATTAATTGGTAAGTTTTGTTGTGTATCTTTTACAAGAGTGATTCCTCGATCAGCTGCTTCTTTTTGCCACTCTAGGTGTTCAGCACAACCAATGACTTCTAACTCTTTCTTATCTTTTAACAATGTTCCGTTTGCTTGTTTTTCAGGAAGGTTTAATTTTGCTTTCAATCCTAAAATACGACGAAGAGCATCTGTCATACGTTCTTCAGTAATGACTCCATTGTGATATCCTTTTAACATGAAGTTAAAGTCTTCTTCCATATTGTTGAAGAATAAGAACATGTCACATCCTGCAGCAATTGCTCCTGGAACATAATCCTCACGACGCATCGCACTTGTCATTCCTAACATGTGGCTGGCATCTGTAATCACCATTCCGTTGAAGTCTAGTTTTTCTTTTAGTAAATCTTGAATTAATTCTTCAGCAAGTGTTGCTGGCATCACATCTTTATCTTCAAGAGCTGGACGTAGGGCTTTTTGATATTCAGGCAATGCGATATGTCCTGCCATAATCATCTCAACACCATTTTCAATATGGTTGCGATACACTTTTCCAAATGAATTATCCCACTCTTCTACTGATAATTCATTCACACCTAAAATTAAGTGTTGGTCACGTTCTTCAGTTCCATCTCCAGGGAAGTGTTTCACACAGCAAACTACTTCACGTTCTGCTTTAATCCTTCTACATACGCATTTGTATATTTAATAACGTCTTCAGCAGTAGTTCCATACGCACGCGTATTAACAATTGTATTTCTCCAGTTTTGTAAAATGTCCACGCATGGGTCAAAGTTTACATTCACTCCAAGAGCAGTCTCTTCACGAGCAGATACTAGTCCTGCATGATAAGGAACCCAAGGATCGCGACTTGCTTCAGATTGTGCGCCAGAAGAAATATAAGTACCACCTTTAACGGCACCGTCTCCACCTGAATCGCAGTTAGCTGCCACTAATAATGGGATTTTTGTTTGAGATTGAAGATCATTAATTAAGCCTTGAACATCTTCAGGGCTACCGTTCATATAGCGAACACCGCCAATATGATATTTTTCTAGAATCTCTTTATTACTTAAATTGTTCCCGCTAAAAGCATCCCCTCCGAAGAAAAATAAGTTTGTAAATAATTGCCCTACTTTTTCTTCATCTGTCATGCCTTTAATTGTTGACTCAACCCATTCAATTTGACTTGGATTCAAGTTGTAAGGTGTTCTTGATAAATCTACTAATCTTGCCATTTTACTTCCTCCTATAATGACGCTCCGTAAACTATTTAGCCTACGGAGCGTTAATCAATTATGCTTTTTGTTTTGCTAATGTTTCAGCTTTGATTCGAGCGATTTCACTTTGGATTTCTTCCATTTTCTCTTTGTTTAATGGGTAGAATTTCATCGCAATTACGTTACAAAGATATCCAAACATAATGAATCCACAGAACATTACTAAACCAACAAATTTCAATTCTGGTGTTAATGGTGTGTCGACTTGAGGTAATTTTTCAGTAAATCCGATAGATGCACATAAGATACCTACAAATGCAGAACCGAATGAAGAAACGATTTTATCAACAGCACTGAATAATGTTCCCATCAAACCAGGAACGTAACGACCTGAACGATATACTTCGTAGTCCGCACAGTCGGCTGTCATCGGAATTACCATTGTTCCTGCTAACCCGTTTGCACCTTGAGCTAAGATGTATAGTGTTAAGAATGCAATTGTGAAGAATGATAGCCCTGTGTATCCCTCAGCTCCAGGTAGTGAGAATGTTGAAGGATCTGCTACATAGAATAGACCGAATAATAGTCCGTAAAGGATGATACCCGCCCATGAACCTAATAACAACGCTTTTCTTTGACCAAGTTTTTGAGCAATAAATTTAACTCCAAGAATCATAATCAAAATCTTAGGAATCAATGTATATTGGTTAAATGCATTTAGTAATTTATAGTTACCACAAATAATACCAAAGATAATTACTGATACTGTTGCGTTTGAAGTAACTATCGCTGCCAATTTATCTGTTGAAGCTGATACTACTAACATTTGAATAGCACGGTTATTTTTTAGTACATCCCAGTAGTCTTTGAAAGTAACTTTAACAGGTTCGCCTGTACCAAAGAATTCTGTACGGTCTTTATCTTTTAGTGCAAAGATTGCTAACCAAGTGAAGATGACTGTTACTGGAGCGATATAAATCCATAACTCTTGGAACAACTCAGCAGTAAACCCACCGTATTTTGGTACTAAGTGTTGAGCAACAAATCCTGGTACTAACGCGAATAATGTAGCATTATAAATACCGTCATAGATACCGAATGTTGGACGTTGTTTAGGGTCATTTGTTAAACAGCTTTGAGCCGATTTAGTTACTACTGTTTGTAATGTATAACCAATGATGTAGATTAAATAAATTACTAAGAAATAAATAAATCTAAATTCTTCTGGTAAATGGTGAGTTGTGAAGAACATTAAGAATGTTGTAATCACTAATACAATGTTACCAGCTGCCATAAACGGACGATTTTTACCAAATTTTCCATCTGTTTTGTCTACGATATAACCAACGATTGGGTCAGTAATCGCGTCCCAAATACGCATGAATGTCATAATTGAAGTAGCCATTACTACTGCTACCCCAACGTAACCTGTTAAATAGTAGGCAACGAAGTTCAAAAGAACTAGCCATAAGTTTGTTGATGTATTATTTAAAGCAAACAACGCCATTTGCCACGTTTTCGCTCTATGAATCCCTGTATTTTCCATGATATTAACTCCTTATTTTTAATTTTTAATTTTTGATAAATGTTTATGATAAATTGCTTGATACTCTTCGTCATTGTATTGTCCGCCAATAAATTCCGGAAGAATTTTTGTGACTAACGTCTCCCACGACTCTTTTTCTTTTCCAAATAAAATTGGATAGAAATGTACTTCATTAACTTTTGCAGCGTCAAGATCTCCAGGAGCATCCCCGACCATTAAGATTTTTTCTTTTTCAAATCTGAGACTCTTGATTTCTTTAATCGCTGCCGCTTTACTTCCTCGTTCTTGTCCGAAGAATTCTGAAACAAATGGCATTAACCCATGACGTTTCCATTCGCTATTAACTGCTTCGCTATTAGCTGAAGAAACAATCGCAATCTGAGCTACTTTACTAATTTCTTCTAAAGCACTTTTTACGCCTTCAAAAGGTTTGTCTTCGCCAACAAGTTCGGTTTCAATGCCGTGATTCACAGCCTTACTCCACTCGAGCGCTTTTACTAGTACGGCATCATTATGCTTAGCAATCTCCTCTTCCAATGATTGATTCGAAAGAGATGTCGTATGATTACACCAGTTAGCAAACACTGTGAAGTCTTCAATTGCTTCACCCTGTTGTTTAGCAAACTCGAGACTAAGTAGTAACCCTTTAAAGCGATTAATCCCTCTCGTTTCAGAGAATAAGTTGACACGATTCCATTCTTCTAAATAGACTTCTCGATTTTTAATCTCGAAATACTTCGCTGCTAGCGGGCCGAAGAATCGAATGTGTTTAATATCCATTGTGTCCATTGCACAGCCATCAGAGTCGATACACACTACGAATGGACATTCATTTGTTAAAGCCATATGCTCTCCTTTCATAAGATACAATCATTCTCTAAAGTCTGCAGATGATTTTATTAGATGACTTTTATGCACTCGCTTACATTAGTGCTTAAATATAAAATCATCTCCGTTTTTAGAAATGATGTGACGTTTTGCAGTGAATTCATCTGATGTATTTATTGTATCAGATGTGAATCAAAAAATAAATACCTAAATTAAAAATTTTTCAAACTTTTTATCTCATCTTTATTCCCCTTTAAATAAAGGTTTTATCCCTTTTAATAGGAAATATAAAAACAACAGACGACTTTAAAAAGTCATCTGTTGTTTTATATCGCAGCATTTTAAAAGTCATAACAACAGCTTATAAATAATATTAAAAAAATCTTTCTATTCTATCTCTACCCCTTCGTGAAAAGGACTCAACAAAATTTAAGCGGAACTAGTTTTTGGAATGAAAATTAGTTGTTTCAAACTTATCTGTTTCTCGAAAAGGCGCTAATGTTGATATCATAACAACAGGTTCATCATACGGATTTTTTACATAATGGACCTCATTCGGTTCAATATGAATAAATTCACCTTTTAATAAAGTAACTTTTTTGACATCAATATAAATATCAATTTTTCCTTCAAGAACATAGAAATTCTCTTCCATAATTTCATGATAATGAGCAGGAAAATCTTGACCCGGATTAAATTTTACTACTGCAAAACTGGAGCGCGGACCTCTCATTAAATATTTTGGACCACTATCACCAAAGCGGTATTCTCTTTCATTCTCCTTTATAACAAACATATCACCACTCCTGTATAATTTAGATTGATTTTAGCGATAAATAAATACTTCCTTCTCAGAAATAGAGGTTCTATAATTTTTAGGGTTGATGGAAATTTTCCACCAACCCTATTTTAGTGTATACAAAAAGGCCAACATCCATTATATTAAAAGCGCTGAAACCTAAAACAAAAGGATGATGACCATATGAACAATATACTAGAAGCTACACTACAAATCAAAGATAAAAACATGATTTGGGATAATAAAGTTCAAGAGAAGATATTTAAAAAGAGAAAATCTTTATTTTATTCAGCTACATATACGCATAAACCAGAATTTTGTACTGTCTGTGGATGTGTTAGCCAAAATAATAATATCGTTAAAAACGGCACGAAGACATCTCGTATCACTCTCTGTTCTGTTTCAGGCCTTCCGGCCTACTTAAATCTACGCAAGCAGAGATTTCTCTGTAGAGAATGCGGCTCTTCATTTACTGTAGACACTAGTCGAATCGTAGAAAAACACTGTCATATCTCTAAAAGATTAAAAAATGAAATCAAATCAAAAATTAGTGAAACAGTATCTGAAACATATATCGCAAAAGAAACAAATGTTTCAGTTCATACTGTAAGACGTATCATAGATGATACAGCACGATTATTGACCATTAAACCATTACACGATTTACCTGAGCATTTGTGTTTTGATGAATTTAAATCCGTTAAATCTTCCGATAGTAATATGAGCTTCATTATTTGTGATAGCACTACACACAAGCTGGTCGATGTTGTACGAGATAGAAAATCTTACAGTTTGAAACAATATTTTTATCGTTTTGAGCCTAAGACTAGATTAAAGGTAAAAACCATCTCTATCGACATGTACGTACCGTACATTCAATTAATAAAAGAAATGTTTCCTAACGCTAAAATTATCATTGATCCTTTTCACATCGTACAAGCCTTAAATAGAGAATTAAATCGAACTAGGGTACGTGTCATGAATAAGCATCGTTATAAAGATCCAAAATTATATCGAAAGTTAAAACATTATTGGAAGTTAATTTTAAAGAACCCTAATGAACTTCAGAACTATAAATATAATCGTTATAAGCTTTTTGAAAGCTTCATAACAAGTAAAGGAATCGTGGATTATATCTTAGAAAACAATCCATCTCTTAAAAATGATTATGTGGTTGTACATTCACTTCGTGAATGTATTCAGGACAGAGATTATATAGAATTCAAGGAAACGATTGAAGCAGCTACACAATTAAACCTATCTCCTGGTTTAAAAAGGGTATTAAAGACTCTTATGACTTACTTGCCATATATTCAAAATACTTGTGAGCATCCAACTAGAACAAATGGCCCTATCGAAGGAATAAACAATAAAATAAAAGTACTCAAAAGGAATGCTTATGGCTTTAGAAACTATTACCATTTTAGGAACAGGATTATTTTAATAACAAAAATGTTTGGCCCAAAACAAAAAGGAATTAAGCAACAATTAGTTGCTTAATCCCTTCCTAAAATTCTTCATCAACACTATTTGACAAAGAGCCGAAATAGAAAAGGAAGTATTATTCTAAATTTATTAAGTAAAATTGTTCATTAATGTTCTCCTGGGACCTGTCCGTAAGTCTTAAAAACGTCGACCGCGACTTGAATCTGATCTTCTGTTAATTTAGATACAGGACGTCCTAACGAATGTGCAACATACAAAGTTTTTGCAGATTCTTCTAAATAAACAGCTGCATATAATGCTTCAGTTAAATTTTTCCCAACTGTTACAACCCCATGATTTTTTAACACAACTGCTAAACTGTCACCGATATAATCTACTACAGCAACACCCATTTCAAGGCTAGCTGCTGAACTGTATGGAGCAACATTGACATGTCCTTTTGTAGTATTTGCTAACGTTGTTAGATCACAATCAATACGGTCAAACACTAAACCTAATCCAGTTGCAAATGGTTGGTGAGTATGAATGACCGAATTAACATTTGGCATATTTTTATAGATATAACATAATGCAACCGTATCTACACTTGCTTTTCGTTCTCCTTCAACAATTTTACCATCGTTATTAACCACAAGAACATCTTCTGGAACCATTTCATCATAAACCATTCCACTAGGAGTTACTAGAATATGTTCACTATCCACACGTAAACTAACATTTCCTCCTGATAAAGAGATCAATTGATATTTATCTAATTTTAATGCTGCATCAATAATTTTTCTTTTTTTCTAACTCATACACATTTATCACTTCTCTTCAATTTTTTTGTAAATATTCAGTATTTACTCTTCTAGCCTTTGATTTTAATGAGTCTGGATTGATTTTGTAATCAAGGTCTCTAAATAATTGAAACAATTCTTTTCCATTATTATAATTCTTGGTATTTATCCAGTATCTTCCTTTTTGCAATTGTGCATTCCCAATTCTTAAATATAATTTACCAGAACTTGGAAATTCTCTAAGTTGGAATCTATCTGTACCATCTATATAATATCTATCCTTAGAATTAAAACTTTCAAAAACTATTTCATTCTCTTTAATTACAATCTTTTCTGGATGTACCTTAGAAACAAAAGAGTTCCAAATTGTATAAATACATACTATTCCAATCAATAATAGTAACGAAAGATTAGAATGAAAATATACTAATGAAGCTATAAAAGCGCCAATAGCAACAATTCCTGTAATAATCACATCGAAAAGATACAATAGTCTATTATATTTAAATTCATTCATCTCTCGCACCTCACTTAATTAGTCATTCGCATGTAACAATTGAGCTTCTTTTTTGATTCTTGTACGATTCCACAATGCCATTGCAATTGCAATAACTGCACCAATACCAGTACCTACATATCCAAAATTGTGTAATCTTACTAACACCCATGTAAGAGGATTTGCTCCATCGCAAATAGAAGAAATTAAAGTAGCCCCTTCAGGCATTTGGAAATTAACATTTTTAGCAGCAATTGTAATAAATGGTGCCAAATCTGTAGCAATCCATAAACCAACAACTAAAACTACAATCCCAACAATTAACCCTCTAAATCCGTTTTCTTTTACGATTGGAGTGATTAACACGAACATCCAAGGGATAACTGCTAAGTCCGCAAATGGTAATACTGTGTTCCCTGGCAATACAACTGCAAGGAAAATTAATAATGGTACAAGAATAAATGAAATCGCCATAGTCACAGGGTGTCCAACACCAACTGCTGAATCCAGACCAATATAAATTTTACCGCGATTTTGGAAATGCTTTTGAATAAATTCACTAGCAGCATCACTAATCGGAATCAAACCTTCCATTAGCAACGCAGCCATCTTTGGAATTAACACCAATACTGCTCCTAAAGAAACACCTAATGTTAAAACTTTTGTTACATCATATCCTGCAAGTACCCCAATAACGATACCTAAAACTGATCCAATTAAAATTGGTTCACCAAAAACACCAAAACGTTTTTGGGCTTCATCCATATTAATATCAATTTTGTTAATGCCAGGAATTTTATCAATTAATCCATTAATAACAATGGCAATTGGAGCGTAGGCTGTTGTAAATCCGTGTGGCAATGATACCCCAGGAAGCCCAAGTGACTTTTCAACCTCTGGAGCTGTGACGTCTCCAAGAACCATTACAATAACCATATTAATTACTGCTGCAATAATCCCAAGTGTCATATTATCCGTTACAATAGCAACTAAAGCACCTGTGAATGCAAAATGCCAGTAATCCCAAATGTCAACGTCTACAGTTTGTGTAGTGTTTGTCATTAACATTAAAATATTTACTACCAATCCTAAAGGAATGATAATTAAACCTACTGTAGACCCCATAGCAATTGCAGCAGAAGCTGGCCAACCAACATCAATTGTTGAAAGATTCAATCCAAATCTGGTTACCATTTCTTGAACAGCTGGAGAAAGTGATGTTCCTAACAGTGAATTAATCACCAAGTTTAAACCAATAAATCCCACACCAACAGTTAATCCAGCACGTAAACTTTTACCAACACCTGTTTTAAAGCATAGACCTAAGATAAAAATAACAATCGGCATAACAACTGCTACACCTAAACCTTGAATGAACTGAAAAACGCTTAGTATAAATTCCATGGTTTTTTCCTCCTATTATTGTTTCATCAATTCTAAAATCCTATCAACTGCTTGTTTTGTATTCACACCAGTTAAGAAACATACTCCTGATACAAATTCACACTCTAAATTCTTTGGTGCCATTGTAGTCGCAATTAAAAAATCATAACTTGCAGATTTTGCGGGAGCTTCTGATACTTTACACTGCGTAATCTTGTATTGCCCTTGAAATCCATTTTCGTCAAGAATATCTGCAATTTTTTTATGCACAACTGTGGAAGTCGCAATACCCGAACCACATGCTAACAATATATTTTTCATTACAATTCCTCCTAAGAAATATATTTTTTAAACTTTTCTACTACTTCTTTTTCACTATTACTATTCACTATATCAAGAACCAATTCATCGTTTTGAAACAACTCCATTAACGCTTGTAGGAATTCAAGTTGTGCATGAGGTTCCTTAATAGCAAGCATAAAAACTACTTTTACCGGTACTTGTACATCTTCACTCCCCATAAAAGTAAAATTTATAGGATCTTTTAATATTGCTATCGCCATTGCTTGTTCATTTACGAATTCGGCATCTGTATGCGGAATAGCGACTCCGATATGTTCCAGTTGTAACCCTGTCGGATAATGAACTTCTCTCTCTTTAATTGCATCAGAAAAACTTTCTTTTACATATCCTCCGTTTCTTAAAAGTAATGCTGTTCTTTCAAGAACTGAATTTTTTTCTTCTGCGTCAAGAGATAATTTGATTAAACTATCATCCAGATACATTCGATCTAAAACTGAACTCATACAACCACCTTAACCTTTATTCTCCGACGCTTTAGCAACTGCTTCAACCATCTTTTCAATCATTCTGCTTGGATTTTCTGCTTTTACAATCCCACTTGTACATCCCGTACCATCTGCTCCTAATGAGATTGTTCTGAAGACATCATTTTCATCACTAATGCCAGCGGCTTGCATAACAGCAATAGAACTATTAATCGATTTGATTGCCTCATTTGTTGTTTGAATGTACTCTTCACTACTTGTTTCTCCAGTTCCGATTAACTCTGTAGGTTCACACAAAATACAATCTGGTTCAAGCTTAGCAATCGCTTTAGCTTCTTGAAGAGAATCCGCGCAAACAATTGTTAAAATACCCAATTCTTTTGCCCTTGAAATTGATTTCACAAGTTCGTTTACAAGAAGTGGCTTTCTGCATGATTTAAGAAAGTGGCTCTTGCCCCAGCAGCATAAACTGATTCAGGCAATACATGTCCAATCCCTCTACCTGGATAAATACCATCAATATGTTGCGCTGTAACAATAACATGACTTGTAGCATCCTTAACCTTTTGTAAATCTGCATACGGTGCAGTAACGAACACTAATACTTCTGGATATTCTTGAGCAGCTTTATCAGCAACTTTTGCTAAGTGTATTAGTTCTTCACCATATAGATATGATTTTGGATTAAACACAAAAAACGGTTTATTAATTTTCATAATCCCTCTCCTCATAGTTTAGTATGGAACACCTTATAATAATGCTCTAATACCTTTTCCATTCCAACATTTGCTAGTTTTTTTAATTCTATATAGTTTTTATATCCATTATCTTCAATTTCATGTTGTGCACCCATTAAGAAATCAGTATAAATGTTTATTTTGCTAATACCTTCTGTTGCACAACGTTCTAAATTTAAATCACCTGAAGAAGAACCTCCATGCAAAACAAGAGGAACGTCTGTTAATTTTCTAATTTCGTGTAATCTTTCGAAATTAATTTTAGGTGTTCCTTTGTACAAACCGTGTGCTGTTCCTATAGAGATTGCCAATGAATCAACTTTTGTTTTATCTACAAACTCTATAACGGACTCTGTTTCCGTATAGATAGAATCTGGTTTACCTTGTTCGAATGAAATTTGGTTAGATCCAACATGACCCAATTCCGCTTCTACAGAAATATCAAATTTATGAGCCAACTCAACTACTTCTTTTGAAATTTGAATATTATCATCAAATTTTTTTTGAGAAGCATCAATCATTACTGAAGTAAATCCTAATTGGATTGCTCTCTCGATAAAATCGTAATCTTCTCCGTGATCAAGATGTAATACAATTGGAACTGAAGCTTTTTCCCCTAGAAATTTACCTATTAAAGCTGCTTCCTCAAGGCTTATAATATCTTTATGAGATTGAGCAAAAGCTAAAATTAAAGGTAATTTATTTTGTTCAGCTACTTTAATATAAGATCTTGCAGAATCTAGATCAATATAATTTGCAGCCGGTATAGCATAGTTACCTTTACGTGCTTTAACAAACAATTCGTTCGAGTTAACTAGCATAATCACACCTTCTTCTTTATTTTTGTAAAGTTATTTTACATTTGTTCTAAAACAATTTTACTTCTTGTAAGCGCTTTTGTCAATACTATATAATTCATTATTATAGTTTTTTTCCTATTGACATATGTTTCAAAGGGATATATTATATATGTAAAGTTATTTATCATTTGTTACTTTTTATTAGGAGAGATCTTTATGTTTAAAAAAGAATTCTCAGTTAAATCTCATGGTAAAACTCCAACCTATATCAATATTACTGACATGGTTAACGAAGCTATTAAAGAAAGTCAAATCAATGCTGGCCTAGTAATTGTGTTGACAAAACATACAACTTGTTCCGTATTTTACGAAGAATTTACCCATGATTTTGACGATAGAGGTAATGAATTCCTTCAGAATGATTTGGATACTGTACTAGAGAAAATCATTCCAAACCATAATTCTGCAAATACTTATTCTTATCCAGGTCCAGAACATTATAAAGATGTTGAAAGTTGGCCAAACGCAGAAGAATATCTTCCAAACGGCGACCGTAGCGCTCTTTGGAATGGAGATGCTCACTTAAAAGCTACTATTCTGGGAAACAGTGTAACTTTAGACGTAGAAAACAATAAACTCGCGGTTGGAAAAACTGGTTATGTATATTTTGTAGATTTTGATAGAACTAGAGAACGTACTAGAAAATTCTCAGTTATTGTTATTAAATAAAGAAAAAAATAGACACCCTAGAAATTTATCTAGGGTGTCTATTCTAATGTCTTAATCTAATAATAATTGGTTAGCATTTAAATCATCTATAATTAGATGGTTAATAAATTTTAAATTCAGCAAGCCTTTTAGACTTAAAAAAACTTATCCATTCCAGAAGCTACAATAACAACTTCTTTAATAGACATTAAATCTTCTAAATTCTGTCCTAACATTCGATCTGTTATATGGGTTTGATGAACATTACCATCACTATCGAAAAATGATGTAAGAATATCTCCAATAATTTTCTTTTCTCTGATTTCATCTAATTCATCTTCACTAAAAGATTGTAATAGTCTATATGTACTAGAAGTTTGTGGATTCCCCACCCCTACAACTGCAATGTCGACTTTTTTCCCTTCTTCCATTACTTCCTTAATTAAGCCAGATCTTTCAAACGTATTTTTCATTTCTATATCTTCAGCAAAAGCTGGTGCATAGAAAAAATTTGCTTTGCAATCATACTTTTTCGCCAAGGAAAAGGCTAAAACATTAGAGTGAAAATTAACGTTTGAATGTCCTCCTCCACCGACCAAAGGAATAATTTTTAAACTAGGTGCACTTAAATATTTTGCATTATTTACAAATTCATATAAAGTTGTTCCCCAACCAATACCTAGTGTATGGATGTTTTGGATTCTTTCCTCTATGAAATTTGCACATAAGAGACCAACATTCTGTTTAGTAAGTTCTTCTCCTTTATAAGGAGTAATTTGAACAGATTCTAACCCATACTTCTCACATAATAAAGTTTGTTTTCTTAACAATGTATAGTCATCTGATTGAATCGTTATTTTTACTATTCCAACCTCTTTAGCTTCTTTAAGCATCGCCGCAACAGTGGGTCTAGAAAGATTCATTCTTTTTGATATTTCAACTTGCGTTAAGCCCTCTTCATAAAACATATAAGCGATTTCTGATAATATTTGTTTTCGATTCGACATCAATATAACTTCCCTTTTTTTATTAGAATTATTATAGCTAATTAATACCATTTGTAAACTTTATTGTCAATTGATAAATTAGTTATCTTTATACTTTACACTAGAAAAGATACTTTCATTCCAATCATATTTTTAAAAGTAACATATTTGTTACTGTAGCATATATGTTACTTTTTACTTTTTTTGCAAAAAAATTGCACTAAAAAAACGCTATTCATTTAATGAATAACGTCTGTTTTTTTGATATATAGTTTTATGTATAAGTCAGATTCTTCAAGTCTTCTTTTTCTGTCGGGGGATATTGTTAAATCAACCTTCACTGCACTTATTAGTTCAATCTACTCTGCAAATTTGATAAATTACAGGAATTCCAACGGTAATAATTATTAACTTATAAATTATATTTTATTTTAGAGTTATATATTAAACAAGTTCATCTTTGGGATTATTTCTTGTTTTCTTCAGAAAACTTATTTTCAATTTTTTTAGGTCTATTTTCGACTCAAAACACCGATTTTCGTTGATATAACAACATTTCCGTCTAAAAAACAAAAATCCCGAAATTCACTTATAAGTGAATTTCGGGATTTCGCATTTTACTGTTTATTTTGTTTCAATTTATAGTTCGCGTAGAGTTTTTAACGTAATCGTTCCAAACACCGCTACTGTTAATAAGTTGATGATACTTGCAATCCATCCTTGCGTAAATACAATCGCTGTGGAGTGTTGATAGAACAATACATCAAGCGTTGGCGCAATCAATCCGAAAATCGCAATATTCACTGCCGCTTGTACGACATTGAATCGCACCATATCGTGTTGTGAAAAAATCCCTTGTCGTAAGCTGTTGCGACGAATCGCGAAACCAAATACGAATCCTAATGCACCCGTACTTAAAGCCCAAGAAAGCCATAAGTGATCCGCATTGATTAAATCAAATAATACATGCCCAGTAAAACCGACAATGGCCGCTGGAATAGCTCCTGCAACACCTGCAAAGAGTGCAAGGTACCCATATGCCAATTGAATATAAACTCCCTCAAATGGTGTTGTAATCGACGTTAATGCCATTAGCGTTGTCATAATTCCAATCCCAATAACGGTATAGAGAATTGTTTTAAACAGTCCGTCTTTCACAATACCCCTCCTTTGCCTAATTCGATGTTGGCTCTTCTCCAATAATTCGTACTTCTGGTTCTAGAGCGACACCATCTTTTTCTAAAATCACTTTTTGAACATAGCGGATTAAATCCATATAGTCCGTTGCTGTTCCGTTATCAATATTCACCATAAATCCGGCATGCTTCTTAGACACTTGCACGCCACCGATTTGATATCCTTGAAGTCCAGCATCTTGGATTAATTTTCCTGTAAAATGCCCTTGGGGACGTTTAAACACGCTTCCACATGAAGGATACTCAAGCGGTTGTTTGCTTTCACGTAAATGCGTTAATTCCGCTACTTTTTGATCAATCTCTTCTTGATTTCCTTCAGCTAAACGGAATCCCACTTCAATCACAAGATCGCCTGTCTTTTGAACGAGGCTATGACGATAGCTAAAGTCTAACTCTTCGTTTGTGTACGTTTTGAATTCCCCATCAGGAGTAATCACTTCCACGTACTCAACGACTTCGCTCACTTCACCGCCGTAAGCCCCAGCGTTCATGAAGATGGCTCCACCGACACTTCCTGGAATGCCGCAAGCAAATTCTAAGCCTGTTAATCCATTTTTCGCCGCTTCTTTTGAGACATCAATTAAGGCTACTCCGCCTTCAGCGACGATCTGTGTACCAGATACTGTTAAATGCGACATGTCGTTTAACATAATCACAGCACCGCTAATACCGCCATCTTTAATGATCACGTTCGACGCGTTCCCTAAAATGGTCGTTGGAATATTATGTTCACGAAGCCAATGCATCACTGCGCTCGCTTCTTTTTTATCTTTTGGAAAAATCAGAATGGCAGCACGGCCACCTGTTTTAGTAAATGTATAATTTTTAAGTGGTTCGTTGTAAAAAACTTTTACATCCGGAAACTCTGTTGAAAATACAGTATAATCCATATTCTTCTCCTTATTCGTAATCCTTTTAATACTACTATTCTCACACGATTACGTCAACTGAAAGGTAGCCCTTACACTGGGACTCCTTTAGCTACGCTTCCCATTCTTGCAATAGTTGGTGCACCATTTGCGCAGAACGTTTTCCTGCTTGAACGATAAATGTATCAAAAATCAACCGCAGACGTTCCACGTTCTGGAATATCTGAAATGGCACGAATCACGATAAATGGTACTCCAAACGCATGACACGCTTGAGCAATCGCTGCTCCTTCCATTTCAGAAGCCATCACATCTGGGAAGTGTTTTTAAAAATATGTGTTCTTTGTTCACGAGTATGAATAAAGCTGTCAGACGAAACGATAAGCCCTGTATGGCTCTTTAAATCCACCTTAGCAATCGCCTGTTCAATCGGCGGTAAAAAGTCTTGATTCATAGCAAAACGCGCTGGCATACCCGGCATTTGCCCGTAAACGTAATTAAAGGCTGTGACGTCGGCATCACAATACGCAAGTTCTGTCCCAATGACAATATCCCCGATTTCTAGAGTTGTGCCAAATCCACCTGCAGAACCGGTATTAATCACTAAGTCTACACCGAAGCGGTCGATTAAGATTCCTGCAGCCAGTGCAGACATCACTTTTCCAATTCCTGATTGGACAAGGACAATCGATTTTCCGACAAGTGTTCCTTCGATAAATTCCCAGTTGGCAACGGTTGTTTTCTTCTCAATCGTCATTTCTTCTTCAAGGAGACGCTTTTCTTCTTCCATTGCCGCAATAATTCCAAATTTCATTCTTTCACCTCATCCTTATCGTTCAATCTGTTTTGCCATCAAGACGATATCTTCATAACCGTCACCGATTTTGACACCGTTCTTAAGTCGGCCTTCTTCTTCAAAGCCACACTTTTCATAGAGTCGGCGTGCTTTCTTATTCACAGCCACGACTTCAAGTTCAACACGACTGAGCGTTGAATATTCCGCCACCCAATCCAGCATTTCTTCCATCATCACGGTCGCAATACCTTGCCCCCAGTAGGACTTCAATACGCTAATTCCTAATTCACCACGGTGTGAGAATTTAGGATGTAGGCTTCCAGCAATCGAACCGACCGCAATAATCTCGTCTCCATCTTTAGCTAGTAACATATATTGATTTTCGTTCTCGTAGAGCGATTCAATAAACAATTCTTCTTGAGCCACAGAATACTTCAACCCTTCAGGTCCAAAGGAAAGAAAATCCGTTTCGCTCCCTACTTTTTTACTATAATCTAATAACGCTTTAGCATCGTCTTTTACTGGAAGTGCAAATGTAATTTCTCGTTCTTTACTCATCTGTTTCCTCCAATCGTTTGATAAATTCTTCGTACTCTTTTCCGTGTGGGACTAAACGAATCACTCGTTCAGACTCGCCGTCTCCTACACGGTCGATTTGTATTTTTAAGAATGTCGAAGGAAGTTCATCTTCGATATACTGCGCCCATTCAATGACGCACACACCACCCGCATAGAAGTACTCTTCGAGGCCCACTTCACTAGCGCCACCACTTTCTTCAATACGATACATATCCATATGAAATAGCGGAAGGCGGCCTTTACGGTATTCACGAATCAATGTATACGTTGGGCTCTTAATGACACGGTCGATGCCTAAACCAACAGCGATTCCTTTGGTAAGAGTCGTCTTTCCAGCGCCTAAATCGCCTTCTAGAATGACGCAGCTATTTTCAAATAACGCTTTACCTAAACGCTGTCCTAGCGCCATTGTCTCCTCTTGTGATGTTGTATGTACTTCAAACATGATGATACTCCTTCAAACTTGGTTCGTTGTCTTGCATAAAAAAAGAGCCAAGACAAACTGTCTTAGCTCATTATAGCATATTTTTGCTTATTTTAGAACGCGTCCTAAGAATTCTTTTGTACGGTCTACTTGTGGATTTTCAAAGATTTGTTCTGGAGTTCCTTCTTCAGCGATAACCCCTTTATCCATGAAGACAACACGGTCGCTGACTTCTTTGGCAAATCCCATTTCGTGCGTTACAACGATCATCGTTAGCCCTGTGTGTGCTAAGCTCTTCATTGTTTCTAACACTTCATTTACCATTTCTGGGTCAAGCGCTGACGTTGGTTCGTCAAATAGCAATACATCTGGTTGCATTGATAATGCACGCGCGATAGCCACACGTTGTTTTTGACCACCTGATAATTGACGAGGTTTTGCATTGATGTACGCGGCCATTCCTACTTTTTCAAGGAATTCTTTTGCGATTTTTTCTGCTTCCTCTTTTGATTGTTTCAACACTTTCATTGGCCCAACAATACAGTTTTCTAACACGTTCAAGTTGTTAAATAAGTTAAATTGTTGGAACACCATTCCTACGTGAGTACGGTATTCGTAAATGCTTTTATCATGTTCAAGAATATTTTTGGCCATTGTAGTAGATTTCGCCTGAGGTTGGTTTTTTTCAAGTAAGTTGACACAACGTAAAAAGTGTTGATTTACCAGAACCACTTGAACCGATAATCGTTACTACTTCCCCTTGTTTTACTTCAAAAGAAATATCTTTAAGAACTTCATTAGTACCGAAAGTTTTACTTAAGTTTTGAATGGAAATTACTGCTTCGCTCATTATGCATTTCCTTTCTGTCTAGTTTTTTCTTCGACTGCTGACATTGAATTTGAGTTCAATGGATCTGAATAAATCACTTCATAGTTATCTGGACCATCTAATTTACGCTCGAAGTAACGTAAAATACGAGTCACTGTGAATGTCATGATGAAGTATAAAATTAATGTGACAAAGAATGTATCGAAGTAACGGAAGTTTTGACCGGCAACTGTTTTTGTCGCAAAGTACAATTCTGATACAGAAATTACGTTCAATACAGAAGTATCTTTGATGTTGATAACGAACTCGTTCCCTACTGCTGGAAGGATGTTACGGAGTACTTGTGGGAAAACAACATAGCGCATTGTTTGCCAGTGCGTCATCCCAATAGCTTGGCTGGCTTCAAATTGTCCTTGGTCGATAGAAATAATCCCACCACGAACGATTTCTGACATATATGCCCCTGTGTTAATCGATACGATGAAGATTGCAGCGAATGTTACATCTAAGTTGATGCCAAACATTAATGCTGTTCCGTAGTAAATAACCATCGCTTGTACGATCATTGGTGTTCCACGGAAGAATTCTGTATAGCAGTTTAAAATGATGACTGCAATTTTTAAGAGAATACGTTTAGGTCCTTTTTCTGGTAGTGGAATTGTTTTAACAAATCCGATGAACATCCCGATTAATGTCCCAATAATTGTACCAATAATCGAAATATATAGTGTAATCCAAGCACCTGTTAAAAACATTTGCCAGTTCTGTTGAATGATTTTTACAATCCAATCAATACTCATTTATTTTCCTACTTTCTGTATTTAATGTGTATGTATACGCCACACGAGGTGGCGGTGTGTTATGTTTGTTTTCTATATTCTGCGATTGCCTTGGCGCAGTGGTGAATTCAAGCTCACATTCTGTGTAGTTGAACTCGGGCTCACAGGACTGACGTCCACTTCCCGAAAAGTACGCAGAACGTTACACGTTCCTTCCGTCGTTTCGGTCCAGTGATTCAGTCCTGAGCGTTTGCCCTCGTATCCTTGTTATTCCGCTGCAGGTTGATTCTTAATAGCTTCTTGCATGATTTGTTGACGTTCTTCGCTAGAGATTGTTTTTAATGCTTCGTTGATTTCTTTTGTTAATGGGCTATCTTTTTAACACCAACAGCTGTTTGTGTGTCTTCTGGTGATGCTTTAAAGCCATCTGTTAATTTAACCATTACGAAGTCGCTGTTTGCTGCTTGAGCAGAAATTGCTTCTGGTAATTCAGAAACGTAAGCGTCGATTGTTCCTGCTTGCAGTGCCACACGCATTGCTGGGAAGTTATCCATAGCAGCTTGTTTGTCAACACCTGGAATTTGGTCGATTACTGAGTAGTGGAAAGTATTTAATTGAGCTGTTACTTTCGCACCTGAAAAATCTGCTAATGAAGTAGCGTTTGCGTATTTGGAACCTTTTTTAACTACTAATACTAATTGTGAATCATAGTAAGAATCTGTAAAGTCGATTGTTGCTTTACGTTCTTCTGTAGGACTCATACCAGCAATAATCGCATCTATTTTACCTGAAACAAGCGCTGGTGTTAAGCCATCCCACTCAGTTTTTACAATTACTAATTCTTTTCCTAATTGTTTAGCCACACGTTTTGCGATTTCAACGTCGTAACCGCCAGCATATTGATCAGTTCCTTGAATTTTCACAGCGCCGTTTGAGTCATCTTTTTGAGTCCAGTTAAATGGTGGGTATCCTGCTTCCATCCCAACCACTAATTGGTTTTGGTTTGCTGTTCCTTGGCTAACAGGTGTTCCACACGCTGCTAAACCTACTGTCATTGCTAAAGCTGCAATTGCGCCTAAAATTTTTTTCATTTTCTTTCTCTCCTTCTCGATTATCAAACTGGTTCTCTCATAACACACAAAAAAGGAACCACGAACAAAAGCCGTGATTCCCCATAAAAAGTCATAAGTAGTCATTCTTTTGCCCGGTAATTGATTGCACTTCATGAGTATCTGGGCAGATATCATGACAGTGACTGACCTATTATGACCAGCCCCCAACGTTTTCACGTTTCGGCGAAATCCCCTTTCCAGTTTCCTGTACTCTTGTCATCCGCACCTCAGTTCAATAACCATTTGATTTAATTGATGAAAATAAATTAACACATATTTTTTTGAAAGTCAACCCATATATTTTCATTTTTTTGAAAACTACTAACAAAAATATAATTGATATTATATTTCAAACGAGACTCTCTTTTAGATTTATACGCAGTAGCTGATTGGATAAAGCTTCATCACTCGTGATTTGCTTTATCCTAATCAGCCTTGCGGGGGTAAGACTACGAAGTTAAATTGACTCGCACTGTGAGTCAATTTTTCCTTCTGTCTTACTCCCCCTTTTCCCCCTCCTTCTCTAACAGCGGTCTCAGAAATTATCTTTCTTTTAGCACAAAAAATGATTACGAAGGAACTTCGAGTTTCTATAATCGCAGTGGTGGGGAATCGTATTAAATGCGAGGGAGAAAGACAGAAACGCCCTAGATACATTATTGTATCTAGGATGTTTCGTTTTCTTTCCCCCACAAAGTTGAATAGGTATGAGCAAACTGTTTACAGTGTAGCTCATACCATTCAACCACTGTGCTTAGTAGGAGTTAGGAATTATTCCTTACTCCTACTTTGAGACTTTGAAGGTGAGAGACTTCAGGCTCGAACCGGTACCCCACTACAGCGATTATAAAAGAAACCGAAGGTTCCGAAGTAATCATTTATTATATTTTATTATTCCCAGCACAAAAAAGAGTGCCTCATTTCTGAGGCACCCTGTTAGATGAATTATTTATTCACGTTTTCCCATTGCCAGTTCACAACTTCAGGAATATCTTCCCCGTGTTCACGGATGTAGCTGTGGTGGAATTCCACAGTTTCGTCCATTTTCGCAGCAAATTCGCTAGCTTTGTCGCCGTATACAGCAACTGCAGCGTCTTTAGCAACGTGGAAGCGGTCCATTTCAGATAATACACGCATATCGAATGGAGTTGTGATATCTCCGTTTTCACGGTATCCGTGGATATGAACGTTATGGTTGTGACGATCGAAGAATAAGTCACGAATCATACCTTCATAACCGTGGAAGCAGAATACAACTGGTTTGTCAGTAGTAAATAGTTTGTCGAATTCTTCATCAGATAAACCACGAGGGTCAACTTTTGGAGAACGTAATTTCAAGATATCTACTACGTTGATGAAGCGAATCTTCAATTCTGAGAATTGTTTGTGCAAGATTGAAATACCTGCTAATGCTTCTAAGTTAGGTTCAGTACCTGCAGCAGCGATAACTACGTCTGGTTCTTCTCCTTCTTTCACTGTTGAAGCCCAATCAATTACTTTGTAACCTTCACGTACTAATTCTTTAGCTTCTTCTACTGAGTAGAATTGTGGACGTGGGTGTTTTGAAGAAACGATTAAGTTAATTTTATCTTCTGAACTTAAAGCTTCAGCCATAACAGCCATCAAGCTGTTTGTATCCGCTGGTAAGTATTCACGAACGAATTCAGGTTTTTCTCAGCTAAGTGTGTTAATAAACCTGGATCTTGGTGAGTATATCCATTGTGGTCTTGTTGGAACACTGTTGATGTTGCAATCAAGTTTAATGATGGATAGTTTTTACGCCATGGAGCGTGAGTTTTAGCTTTACGTAACCATTTGAAGTGTTGAGTAATCATTGAGTCAACTACACGTAAGAATGATTCGTAAGATGCGAAGAATCCGTGACGACCTGTTAATACATACCCTTCTAAGAAACCTTCAGCTTGGTGTTCTGATAATTGTGAGTCGATAACACGACCAACTGGTGAAATCCATTCATCATAGCTTTCGTCACGACGACCAACCCATTGACGGTTAGTTGCTTTGAAGACTTCGTTTAGACGGTTAGATTTAGTTTCGTCTGGTCCAAAGATACGGAAGTTATCTGGGTTTGCTTTTACTAAGTCAGCAGCAAAACGACCAAATTCAATCATATCTTGTTTTTGGATAGCACCTGGTTTAGATGTATCGATAGCATGTTTAGTCCAATCAGTAATTTCCATTGGTTTTACAACCCCTGCGTTAGTGATTGGGTTCATGCTCATACGACGTGGACCTTTTGGAGAAATTGCAGCAATTTCTTCTACTAATTTACCATTTTCATCGAATAATTCTTCTGGACGGTATGATTTCAACCAGTCAACTAAAGCATCGATGTGTTCCATAGCTTCTCCTGATACTGGGATTGGAACTTGGTGAGCACGGAATCCACCTTCGATTGGTTCGTGGTTCCATTCTTTTGGACCTGTCCAACCTTTAGGAGTACGTACTACTAATACTGGCCAATGTGGCATTGTAGCTTCTTCAGCGCTCTTAGAACGAGCTTCTTTTTTTGAATCGCTTGGATTTTTTTCAATAGCTTCGTCTAATTTAGCAGCCATTAATGGGTGAACTTCTTTTAGGATCTGTTCCTTCTACAAAGATTGGATCCCATCCTAGACCGTTGAAGTATTGAGTTAATTCTTCATCTGTACGACGAGCTAAAATAGTTGGGTTGTGGATTTTACCACCGTTTAAGTAAAGGATTGGTAAAACTGCACCATCGTTAACTGGGTTGATGAATGTGTTTGAGAACCAACCAGCTGCTAAAGGACCAGTTTCTGCTTCTCCGTCACCGATAACTGCAGCAGCAATTACGTTAGGATTATCTAAAACAGCACCTGTAGCATGTGATAATGAGTAACCTAATTCTCCACCTTCGTGAATTGAACCAGGAGTTTCTGGAGCAGCGTGAGACGCAATTCCTCCAGGGAATGAGAAGATTTTACATAATTGTTTGAACCCTGCTTCATCTTGAGTGATTTGTGGGTATAACTCTGTGTAAGATCCATCTAAGTAAGAGTTAGAAACCATTACTTGTCCACCGTGACCTGGTCCTTCAATGTAGAACATATCTAAGTCATATTTATTAATAGCACGGTTTAAGTGTGCGTAAATAAAGTTTTGTCCTGCGATTGTTCCCCAGTGTCCGATTGGATGAAGTTTAACGTCTTCTTTTTGGATTGGACGACGTAAAAGTGGGTTATCCTTTAAGTACATTTGAGCTACTGAGATGTAGTTCGCTGCACGCCACCAAAGCATCCACTTTTGCTAAGTATTCTGGTGTATCAAATTGTGTCATGTGTATTTGTCTTCCCTTCTTATTTTTTTGGCTTCTAAAGAAATTCGAAAAATGGCGTTTCAAAAAAATCCTTCTTTTTATTTACCGCAAAGTATTTACCATACCTAATTACGGGTGTCAAGAAGAATTAATAAAACGGTCATCGTTTTTGATGGTTTTCGGTTATCTTTAGGAAATATTCCTGTTTTTTTAGACCGTGTTTCTACTAATCCAAAAACGTTCATAACCACATTTATTTGACTATTTCAACTCGAATATTGATCATAACTCATCATCGAGTACTCTATTTTACCATTTTTTTATGTTCATTCTGCAATAAAACGTTCATAAAAAAAGTCAGATAGGATCAAAAAAACCGAGGTGAAATTCCTCGGTTTTTTTCTATCTCAATAGGGCTCATTAAGATTTTTTTATTTAAAAATATTGTAGAAATTCTCCGTATCCTTCTTCCTCTAGTTTAGCGACTGGAATGAAGCGAAGAGATGCAGAATTGATGCAATAACGGAGCCCGCCTAATTCTTTTGGACCATCTTCAAAGACGTGTCCTAAATGCGAATCCGCTTGACCACTTCTAACCTCTGTTCTCTTACGGTTTAACTTGAAGTCTTCTTTTTCCGTTAGTGTTGTATTTTCAATTGGTTTTGAAAAATGATGGCCAACCGCAACCAGCATCAAATTTATCTTTTTGAACTGAAGAGAGGCTCTCCACTAACGATATCTACATAGATTCCATCTTCATAGAAATCATCATATTCTCCTGAAAAAAAGGTCTTTCTGTGGCTTCGTTTTGAGTCACTTCGTATTGAATTTCTGTTAATCGTTTTTTTAGTTCTTCTTTTGAAAATTCCATCGTGGTTTCTCCTATTCAAATTGTTGTCGTTTCGACTGATGTGGATCTTGAATTCTCTTGAAGAGATGTTCCAAGTCCTTATTCGTTAAATGAACGAGTACGGGTCTGCCGTGCGGACAGTTATAAGGATTTTTTTACATTTGGCTAAATCCACTAATAACTGACGTGCTTCCCATTCACTCAAGTGGTGGTTGGCTTTAATCGAGCCTTTACAGCTCATCATAATCGCTGTAGCTTCTCTTAATTTGGCAACCGTAATCTTCTCGTCGGCCAAGATAAAGTCGATGATTTCTTCGATAATCGCCTTCTCCTGCCCTTTCTTAATCCACGCTGGATGCGATTGAATTTGGAATGTATTTTGCCCAAATGGCTCCATCTCGATTCCAAACTCCTCTACAAGAGATAATCGCTCTTCCAACTTCACACTGTCCTTCTTCGAGAACTCTAGCAAAATTGGCACCATCAATGGTTGACTGACTCTGCCTACTTGACCAATCTCTACTTTAAACTGCTCATATTTGATTCTCTCTTGAGCGGCGTGTTGGTCAATCATATATAAGCCTTTTTCGTTTTGTGCAAATAAGTAAGTCCCATGCATTTGTCCAAAATAATGTAATTCTGGGAATTCTTTCTCGAATGGTTGAGAGTCGATTTTCTCAGCCAACTTCAAATAGTCTGCATGGTCATCGTGGCTGTCCACGAGTTCTTCTTGCTCCACTGGTTCAACTGTCTGACTTACTTGAACAGGCGCATAATCGACCGGCAGAACTTCCACTTCTTCTCTTACCTTTTCAGTATAAGAAGGCGTTTCTACGCGCGGTGATTCCACAATTGGTGTCTTCAATTGCCACTCCAAAGTTTGTTGGACTGGTTTTGGAGCCTCTACGCGGTTTTCCTTACGTTTGAAGGACAAGTCTTCAATCGATTCAGGAATGCGTTGTACGCCTTGTATTGCCTCTCTAATGGCCTTTTGAATCACCTGTGAGAGTTCTTGTTCTTTACTGATTCGAACTTCTTGTTTCGTTGGATGCACGTTCACATCGACGAGTTGCACGTCCATTTCAATCGAAATAATCGTAATCGGGAATCGTCCCACCATTAAGGTTGAGCCGTATCCGAGTGTAATAGCCTTTGCGATTGCCATATTGCGGATTGGTCGTCCATTAATGAAAATCGATAAGTAATTGCGGTTCGAACGTGTGAGTTCTGGTAAGGAAGTATATCCAGATACTTTGAAATCTTCGTCTTCCCCATAAAATGGTAACATCTTACGAGCGTTCACAGGGTCCAATATTCCCTGCGACTGCTTGCAGCAAATCACCTTTCCCAGAAGTTTGCAATAACAGATTACCGTCATTTTTTAAAATAAAGGCAATTTCTGGATGACTAAGAGACGCCTTACTCACAACATCGGTAATATGCGCTAATTCCGTCTGCAGTGTACGAACGAATTTCAACCTGGCAGGTGTGTTATAAAACAAATCTTCAACAAGGAAAGTCGTTCCTTTTTAATGGCGGTACGGTCTTCTCTTCTTTGATTTCACCAGACTCAATCTTTAACTCCACTCCGCTGTCTTCTCCGGTTGAAGTCGTCAGCGTCACCTTCGATACGGCTGTAATACTCGCCAAGGCTTCACCACGGAACCCAAGTGTACGGATTCTAAAGAGTTGTTCTGGCGAATAGAGCTTACTCGTTGTATGACGTTTAATCGACATACGAGCGTCTTCTTTCGTCATCCCGATTCCGTTATCTTGGATGCGAATTTTTGCGAAGGCCACTCTCTTCGATTTCAATCTCGATACGAGTACTTCCGGCGTCAATCGCGTTTTCGAGTAATTCCTTCACCACAGAAGAAGGGCGTTCGATCACTTCCCCTGCTGCAATTTGGTTTGTCAGTAATGTACTTAATTCTTTAATTGTTCCCATACACTACTCACCCTTTTTCCATTTGTTGCCATTTATACAGGATGTTCATTGCATCCATTGGCGTCATACTCATTAAGTTTAAGCCTTTAAGCTCGTGAACCCATTCAGGTACGCTTTCTGTTTCTTCTTCAAAGAGCGATACTTGTTCCACGTAGGTGCTATTATCACTTGCGACCCCTTTAGCTTCTAAATGATTTAAAAATCGTGCTGGCATTTTTTTAACAGCTCTGTTGGAAGTCCCGCAAGCTTCGCCACATGAATTCCGTAACTCTTATCGGCAGGGACCTTCTAATACTTTATGCAAGAAGACCACTTCACCGTTTTTCTTCAACGGCTCCCACATGCACATTGCGTAAATCTGCATATTTCTCGCTAAGCCTTGTTAACTCGTGGTAGTGCGTTGAGAATAATACTTTTGCTGTTAAATGCTCGTGAATATACGTGATGATGGCTTCAGCAAGTGCCATTCCATCATACGTTGCCGTTCCACGTCCGATTTCATCAAACAATAGTAAGCTTGTTTCGTCTGCGTTTCGAAGCGCGTGGTTTGTCTCCATCATCTCTACCATGAATGTACTTTGGCCAGAAATTAAATCATCGGCTGCCCCAATACGCGTAAAGATTTTCGTGAAGACTGGAATCGTTGCACTCTTAGCAGGTACAAAGCATCCGATTTGCGCTAAGATGACGCAGAGCGCTAATTGTCTCATGTAAGTTGATTTACCGGACATATTCGGCCCAGTAATGAGAAGAATATGTTCGTCTGGACTCATTGAAATGCTGTTTGGAACATACGTTGATTGTCCCATGACCTTTTCAACAACCGGATGGCGGCCATCCTCAATCCAGAGTCGACGGTTCTTCATTGAAATCGTAGGCTTCACTAAGTGATAACGTTCGTTCACCACACTGAAGGCTTGCAGGACGTCGATGGTTGCGACAGTTTTTGCTAATTGTTGCAGCTGAGCGGTGTAGTGTTTCACCTGTTCACGCACTTCTACGAATAATTGGTATTCGAGTGCACTTGATTTTTCTTCCGCTTCTAAAATTAGCGTTTCTTTTTCTTTTAATTCAGGCGTAATAAAACGTTCCGCATTCGCTAGCGTTTGTTTACGCTCATAGCGGCTGCTATCGAGTTTCGATAAATTCGATTTTGTGACTTCGATATAGTAACCAAACACCTTGTTAAAACTAATCTTCAATGAACTGATGCCTGTTTGCTCACGTTCTTGTTGTTGGAGTGCGGCAATCCATTCTTTTCCGTGTTTCATCGTATCGCGATATGTATCGAGTGTCGCGTTATATCCCGTACGAATAATATTTCCATCTGAAATCGTTAGCGGCGCATCCTCGTCGATGGCACGGTCGATTAAATCGTATAACTCAGGAATGTCGAATAAGTTTTCCCCAAGAGCACTCCATTCCTCTGAGTCCAAGCTATCGACAATCGATTTAAAGATTGGCACTTGTCCAAGTGTTTGTTTTAATTGCAAGAGGTCACGCGCATTGGCGGTTCCAAATGACACTTTCCCAACAATACGTTCTAAGTCGTACACACGTTTCAATGTTTCGATAAAGTCTGTACGTTCAAAGTAATGCTGGTTCAATGTTTCCACTAGCGCATGGCGTTTTTGAATGGCACCTTCTAATACAAGTGGTTTTTCAAGCCACTGTTTAAGGAGTCGTCCACCCATCGCCGTTTGCGTCTCGTCTAAGAACCAGAACAGCGATCCATGTTTTTGGTTGGCACGGATGGTCGTTGTTAACTCTAAGTTACGCTTCGTTTCGTAATTCATCGTTAAATAGAATTCACTTTGATACGCTTGCGCTTTTTGTAAGTGCGAGAAGCTTCTCTTTTGAGTGAGTTTTAAATAACTCAAAAGGTTTTGCACACAACGAACAGAAGCCTCATCTTCGAGTTCTGAGACTAAGTCTGTGCAGTCTTCGGCATTAATTTCATCTTTTTCAATTGTTGAAATCAAAATTTGCATGCTCGTAAACAGATGGCGAAGTTCTTCTGTCACATCGCTATCGACAAGAACGACTTCACGACACATCAAGCTTGAGCATTCACTGCGCACTTCTTCCAAGTTCTCAAGTTGTGTCACTTTCAATTCCCCTGTTGACACATCCACATATGAGAGTGCAAATCGTTTCCCAACAAGCGGTAAAATCGACACTAAATAATGGTTTTGATTTGCGCTTGGTATTCTGTATACGTCCCTGGCGTCAAGACTTGAACAACGTCTCGCTTCACCATTCCCTTTGTTAGCTTTGGATCTTCCAATTGCTCACAGATGGCTACTTTCTTTCCAAGTTCAATCAGTGTTTTAATATATTCTTTTGCGGCATGATGAGGAACCCCACACATTGGAATTGGGTCCTCTGCATTTTTATTTCGACTGGTTAGTGTAATTTCGAGAAGTCGTGCTGCTTCAATCGCATCATCATAAAACAATTCATAAAAATCACCTAGTCGATAGAACAATAAGCAATCAGGGTATTTTTCTTTAATCGAAAAATACTGTTGCATCATCGGTGTGTGTTTCGTTTTTTGTGGCATTTCTGACTCTCTTTCTAATCTTTTTATTCAAAAAATGGTGCATCTGGAGTAATGCGAATCGGTTGAATCGATTTCGCCTTCCCCGTTTTATCATCAATATCAATCAAACAAGCACTTAGCTGGCCTTCATCATCTTCAGCCACTTCAAATCGTGCTGGTAATTGATTGAGGAACTTCGTAATAATAATATCGCGTTCCATCCCGAGAATTCCGTTATACGGACCTGTCATTCCCACATCACAAAGGAAGGCTGTCCCTTGCGGAAGAACGCGGGCATCATTTGTTGGCACATGCGTATGCGTTCCAACAACGGCTGATACTTTCCCGTCTAAGTACCAAGACAATGCTTGCTTTTCACTCGTTACTTCAGCATGGAAGTCGATAAAGATAATCGGTGTTCTCTTTCTAGCTTCTTCAACTACCTCAGTGATTTTGGCAAAAGGATCGTCCAACGGATTCATAAAGACACGGCCTTGCAAGTTAATCACGGCCACTTCTTTATCGTTACATTTTACATAAACGATTCCTTTTCCTGGAACTCCTGCTGGATAGTTCAGTGGTCGTACCATTTTTGTGGTATCTTCAATGAAATCAAAAATCGCTTTGTTATCAAAGGCATGATTTCCAAGTGTTACAACGTCTGCACCAGCCTGCAATAACTCCTTATAAATCTTCTCCGTAATTCCTTTTCCGTGGGCAGCATTTTCCCCATTAATCACGGTGATTTGTGGTTTATATTTTTTCTTTAATTTTGGAACGTATTGTGCGACCATCTCTCTTCCAAGAGAACCGACTACATCGCCAACAAATAATAATTTCATAAGAGTGCCTCTTTCTAAATCAATGTAGCTCTATTTTACCATAAAATAAGGCTAGAAAATACCTAGATACAACTCTAGATTATGTTGCTTAAATTATCATATATGATAATTTACATTACTTGTAATAACACCATATAAATGATTGTTGGAACAAAGATACTCAGTAATGTATTCTCCTTCCACCATTGCAATAACACTACGAGTGCAACTGCAATGAGTTCAGGGATTCCAAATGGTGCGTTGATAAACGAAATATCCTTCAAGCAATAAACGACAAGAATCGTAATAATGGCTTGAGGAAGGACCGCAGAAATAAACTGCATGCGGTTCGATAAATTCGTTTGATTACGGAGTACTAGAAATGGAAACAAGCGAATCGCAAAAGTCACAACTCCACTAGTAATAAGAGCAAGAAAAATATACGTACTACTCATTTTCTTCCTCCTTCATTTGTAGTTTCTCACGTTCGAAGATTGCAATTAATCCAATCATCGTTGTCGCTAATGCGCACACAAGAAAAATACTGTTTTTCAACAAAAAAATCAACCAGAAAATCGCACTCACTCCCCCAATGATAAATGGGAAATAGCGGTCTGCCTTTTTCAATTGGTTCACAAGAATCACCACAAAGAGTGCCGTCATTGAAAAATCAATTCCCTTTGTTGAAAACGGAAGGAATTCGCCGATGACAACTCCAATGACTGTGCCCAGAATCCAATAGAAATGGTTCAAGAGCCCAACATAGACCATAACGTTCTCATTGCCTTCAGTTTTTGTTTGTTTCATCCCTACTAATAGCGAGAATGTTTCATCTGACAAGGCGAAGATTAAATAAAAAGCCTTCCACCCTAACTTTTTAAATTCTTCAATAAAGCTAACGCCGTAAAATAGCATTCTGGCATTAATAAATAAAGTCATTAAAGCAATCATCCAAAAACTCATCCCTGCACTCATAAATGAGACAAGAGCAAATTGCATGGAACCAGCATACACAAATACACTTGAAAAAATAGAAGCCCAAGCAGGAAAGCCTTCTTGTGACATCAAGAGTGCAAATGCAATTCCTAAAAAGAGATACCCGAAACAGATGGGTAAACTAATTGTAAATGCCTGTTTTAATTCTTTCATACATTCTCCTAAAAACAAAAAAAGATTGAAAGCCTGATATACCCAGACCTTCAATCTCTTATTTTAACTAATTTTTATAAAGATTTAAATGTATTCACTACATTTTCTACAGTGAATCCTAATGTTTCCATTACTTTGTTTCCGTTACCTGATAAACCAAAGCGGTCAATCGTCACAGTTGCCCCATCAAGACCAACGTATTGACCCCATCCGAAACTTGCGCCCATTTCAACGGCTACACGTTTACGAACATCGCTTGGTAATACTGATTCACGATATTCTTTTGGTTGTTCCTCGAATAAGTTCATTGATGGCATTGAAACAACAGATACATCAATTCCTTCTTCTGCAAGAACTTTTTGCGCTTCAATGGCAAGAGCCACTTCAGACCCTGTCGCAATTAAAATACCTTCAGGCGTATCGCATTTTTGTGGGCTAACCACATATGCCCCACGTTTCACACCTTCGTATGCTAATTCTTGTGAGTGCTCTAGAACTGGTAAGTTTTTGACGTGAGAATACGAGTACTGATGGACGGTCTTTCGTTTCTACAGCCACTTTCCAAGCAGCAGATACTTCGTTACCGTCAGCAGGACGAATCACATTTAAGTTTGGAGTTGCACGGAACGCAGCCAATTGTTCGATTGGTTCATGTGTTGGTCCATCTTCCCCAACTGCAATTGAGTCATGTGTATACACATAGATTGCTGGTAAGTGAGAAATCGCTGCAACACGCATTGCTGCTTTTAAGTAATCGGCAAATACAAAGAATGTACCTCCATATACACGGTTACCACCATGAAGAAGCATACCGTTCATCACAGCTCCCATCGCAAATTCACGAACCCCCAAAACCAGATGTTTCTTCCACCGTAATTTTCGTGTGAGAAGTCTGTGTCTGCTTTATTCATTGTGTTGTTTGATGAAGAAAGGTCCGCAGATCCACCCCAGAAGAATGGAATATGTTTTCCTAATTCTTGAATCGCAGCTTGACTTGTCACACGAGAAGCCATTGCTGGGCTACCAAACTCATATGAAGGTAATACTTTTTCTAAGTCGACTTCGATGTTTTCTGCAAAGCTGTCTTCGAATTCTTTTGCAAGTTCTGGATAAGCTTGTTTATAGCCTTCGAATAAAGTTTTCCATTCGTTGTAGTCATTTTCACCTGTTTGCACTAATAATTTGTCAAAACGGTGTTGCACTTCTTCTGGCACTTCAAATGGGCCGTATTCCCATCCATAGTTTGCTTTTGTAGAAGCAATGCCGTCAGGTCCTAAAGGAGCCCCGTGAACTTTATTAGTTCCTTGGTTTGGAGCACCGTAACCAATAATCGTTTTCACTTCGATAATTGTTGGTTTTTCTTTTTGGCATTGTGCTTCTTCGATAGCTTCAGCGATTTCGTCTAAATCATTTCCATCTTCAACACGGATATAATTCCAGCCTAATCCTTTGAAGCGTTTCTTCACGTCTTCAGTAAACACTTTATTTAATAGACCATCTAAGCAGATGTCATTTGAATCGTATAATACGATTAATTTGTTTAATTTTAATGTTCCAGCTAGAGATGCTGCCTCATAAGAAATTCCTTCCATTAAGTCCCCGTCACCACATAATACATAAGTGTGGTGGTCTACTACTGGGTAGCCTTCACGGTTGAATTTTGCAGCAAGGTGCGCTTCAGCCATAGCCATCCCAACAGCGTTAGCAAATCCTTGGCCAAGAGGACCCGTTGTTGCATCTACCCCATCCGTGTCATGCACTTCTGGGTGTCCTGGTGTTTTACTTCCAAGTTGACGGAAGTTTTTCACATCTTCAATCGATAAGTCATATCCTGATAAATGTAATAAAGCATATAACATTGCAGATCCATGACCTGCTGATAATACAAAGCGATCGCGATCGACCCAAGTAGAACGTTTTGGGTTAACTTTCAAATATTTAGACCAAAGTACATAAGCCATTGGTGCAGCACCCATTGGTAGTCCAGGGTGTCCTGAATTCGCAGCTTGAATGGCATCCATACTTAGTGTACGAATTGTATTCACTGCTAGTTGATCGGTTTTATCAAACATACAATCACTCCTTAAATATATTGATTCCTTTCGGAACTTACTCTTCTATTTTACTAATCCAAGACTGCTTTTGCAACCGTTATTTTTATGATAAATAAAACATAGTAAACCCTTGCAAAAACACATATTTCTTTTCATGGTTTTAGCATATTTTTGCAAAAAAATAAAAAAAGGCTGAAATTTTTCAGCCTTCTCTCATCTATTCTGCGTCGCGGTTATGCAATCCTTTTTTTCTTTTTTTGAATCGCTTTTTAGTTTATCTGGAGTCACGTCATTTCCTTCTTCATCGACGATTTTTTTAATCCTTCGATGTGGTTACGCATGCCTCCACGAAAAAGCTTCCAAATACTCTTGACGTAAGAGTTGTTGTTCTTTTTCTTCCGTTGGAGTCAATTTTTCCTTCTTTTTTTCTTTTTTTCGCTAATTCATTAATACGGTTTAATTTTTTTCTTCTGATAACATTTTTTTGTCATTCCTTTCCCTTGGCTTCGTCTCCTAGTGTAGCACGAGACGACATTTTTTTTCCTAAAAAAATCTGAATTAAATACGAACATTTGTTTGATTTCTGTTTACAAAGTGTGTTACACTAGTCTCAAAGAAGGAGATGTTCCGATGACAAATTTAAAAGATTCTAGACAATTAGATGTATTACAGTTTATTTATAAAGAAGTTCAAGAGCACGGTTATCCGCCAACAGTGCGTGAAATTTGTAACGCCGTTCAGCTTTCTTCGACTTCAACCGTTCATGGTCACTTATCAAGACTTGAGAAAAACGGCTTAATTCAACGTGACCCAAGTAAACCACGTGCCATTGAATTAACAATGGCTGGACTCAAAGCAATCGGCGCTAAATCAACAGCGATTCCAATGCTTGGTGTGGTAACAGCCGGCGAACCAATTCTCGCTGTAGAAGAAGCAAGTGACTTCTTCCCTATTCCACCAGAACTACAAAACGATGCAGATGATTTATTCATGCTTCGTATTAAAGGGGACAGTATGATTAATGCTGGAATCTTCGATGGCGATTCTGTCATTGTCCGTAAACAATCAACTGCCTCAAATGGTGAAATTGTCATTGCGATGACTGAAGAAGACACTGCAACTTGTAAGAGATTCTATCTCGAAAGCGACCATGTGCGCTTAGAACCAGAAAACGACACGATGGACCCTATCATCTTACCGAACTGTACGATTTTAGGAAAAGTCGTTAGCTTATACCGCAGTCGTATTTTCTAAACCAAATGAAAATCTCCGCTCAAATCTGAGCGGAGATTCTTTTTTTGATTTCATTAAGCTTTTAACGTTACTTTCCCTACTTCTGCTTTTCCTTCAACAGCACCTTCTGTGGCTACCACAACAGATTCCACTTTATCCATATTCGTAAAGAGAACCATCATTGCAGTATCTTTACCAGCTTCTTTTAGCGCTTCTAGGTCCACAGTCGATAACACAGTATTTTCATCCACCTTTTGGCCAACCGTTACTGTAGTTTCAAAAGGCCCGCCTTTTAATTCAACCGTATCGATTCCCATATGCACAAGCACTTCTAATCCACCAGAAGTTTGAATCCCTACAGCGTGAAGTGTTGGGAATACATTTACGACTTCCCCTTTTACTGGAGAAGTAATTACTCCACTTGCTGGAATGACTGCAAATCCGTCCCCCATCATCTTCCCAGCGAACACTGGATCATTCACTTGTGTAATGGGAACAATTTCTCCGCCAGCTAGTGCAAACACTGGCACTTCTTTTTCTACTTGATTCTTTTTAAAAAATCCAAACATTTTATCGTCTCCTTATTCTGGTTGAATGGCATGTAATGTATTTGAGAAATCGAGCGTTTGCGTTCCTTATCGATTTCCTTGTAGTAACTATATAAAATATCGACAATGACAAGTACTGGAAATTGCGGTGTAATGGCCGTTCCTTGTTCTAAGGCGTTCTTCATCGCAATCAGCACTAATTCGTCACAATCCTGTTGCAACTCTTCGCTCTTCTTAGAAGTAATCAGAACCGTTTTGGCTCCTTGCTGCTTGGCAATATTCACGGCATTCACAACACTCTCGTTAGCCGACACCGTAATTCCAATTACAAGGCAATCTTCATCGACTAATACGCGGTTCATCAGCATCGTATGTAAATCCGTAATCGCCTCGCAAATCATCCCGAGTCGCATAAAACGAAACTTCATCTCCAGCGCTGCTAACCCCGAGCTTCCTTGACCGTAGATATACACGCGCTTAGCCTTGCTGAGCATGTCACACACATGAATCAGCTGTGCTTCATTGATGAGCGAGAAGGATTTGGTTAAGAGGTCTGCATAATCGTCTAACACAATCTTCGTTAAGTCATTATGCAAGTTTGTCTCTTCTTGCTTCCCTTTTTGATAGTCATAAATAAACTGCCTATATCCTTTATAGCCACACTTTTGAGCAAATCGTGTTAAGGATGGAATCGAAACGAATAAACGCTTTGAGACTTCTTGTGCGGATAACGATTCTTTTTCTGGAATCACACCCAAGAAATATTTGGCAATCGTTTTTTCAATCGGCGTCAGAGTATCATAAATCGATTCAATCATCGGTGCTACTTTTTTCTCAAATGACAACATAACCTTTTCCCCTTTGCATTGCTAGCTTCATTATAGCACAGGTTTAGGAAAAGATTTTGCCTTTTTTCAAAAAATAAAAGATGGACTGATTTTAGGGACCAGTCCATCTCAAAAGGTGTTTTTACTGACTAGTCGTCTACACCTAAAATTTCGTTAATATTGTTCTTGTAAAGAATCGCTTTTGCACCGTAAATGGCTTGAATACCACCTTTAACATCTAAAACATCTACGGCTCCGATATCTTTCAACGTTGCTTTATTTACTTTTTCAACATCTTTAACAGATACACGTAAACGAGTGATACAAGCATCTACGTCTTCGATATTTTCTGCTCCACCTAGAGCTTCGATAATACGAACGCTATCTTGTTTCAAGCTGTCGCGTGTTTCAACAACTGGTTTGTCATCTGATTCTAAAGAATCTTCTAAACGACCTGGAGTTGCTACGTTAAATTGAGTGATGAACCATCTGAATACTACATAGTATAGACCACTCCAGATTAAACCAAATGGAATTTGTAATAACCAGTTTGTCTTATCGTTACCTTGTAATACCCCGAATAATGTGAAGTCGATAACCCCACCAGAGAATGTATTACCAATAGAGATATTAAGAATATCTGCGATGAAGAAACTTACCCCATCAAGGAATGCGTGAACAACATATAAACTGGACTTACGAATAAGAACATGAATTCGATTGGTTCTGTAATACCAGTAATGAATGAAGTTAATGCAACCCCTAAGAATAAACCAGCGTATTTTTTACGACGGTCTTTTGGTACACAGTGATACATTGCTAAGCAGGCTGCTGGAAGACCGAACATCATTGTTGAGAAACGACCAGCGAAGAAACGAGTTCCTTCAGTAAATAAACCTACGTGATTTGGATCTGCTAATTGAGCAAAGAAGATTTTTTGAGCCCCAGCAATTGTTTGACCAGCTACGACTTCCACTCCACCTAATTCTGTATACCAGAACATTGGATAAATCATATGGTGTAATCCGACTGCACCACATAGACGCATTAAGAATCCATATAAGAATGTACCAATAGGACCTGCTTGTGAGATATATCCACCAGTTGAAACTAATAATTGTTGGAATGGTGGCCATACTAAGAAGAAGATAGCCCCAACAAAGATAGAAGCAAATGAAGTTACGATTGGAACAAAACGGCTACCACCGAAGAATCCAAGCACTTGTGGTAATTGGATATTGTTGTAGCGGTTATGTAACCAAACAGCGATTGCCCCTACTACGATAGCTCCGATAACCCCAGTATCAATAGAAGCATCTTTACCCATGTATAATCCTACAAGAGCTTTGATTGTAGCAGTCATTACTAAGTAACCAGTTACCCCAGCAAGTGCTGCAGTTCCTTTGTCACGTTTCGCTAAACCGATACAGAGACCAATACAGAGAAGAAGTGATAGATTTGCAAAGATAACTTCCCCAGCTTGGCTCATTACTTTAAATTGCTTGTAAAACGTCGTTATTTAATACAGGATATGTTGCGACAGTTACCGGGTTAGATAAAGCTCCCCCGATCCCTAATAACAAACCTGCTGCCGGTAAAATGGCAATCGGCAACATAAAAGGCCTTCCCTATTTTTTGTAAGACTTTAAACATATGGTTTTCCCCCTTAACTATAAATCAGTGATGTTTAATCTTTTTCTACTTGTTGAATCGCATCAACAAATTTTTTCGTGATGAGTTGTGGACGAGTAATCGCTGAACCGACAACGACACTATACGCACCTAACTCAAGCACACGTTTCACCTTTTCAGGTGTATCGATATTGCCTTCTGCAATAAGTGGATGTTTGATTCGTTCTAAAACTGTTCTCAAGATTTCAAAGTCATTTTCTTCAATTTTGTCGCTTTTACTTTGTTTTGTATATCCTACTAAAGTACTTCCGATAAAATCAAAACCGAGTTCATCAGCATGAATCATTTCGTCTACTGTAGAACAGTCTGCCATCAATAATTGATCTGGATATTTTGCTCTAATTTCATGATAGAAATCATCAAGCGTTTGTCCATTTGGTCGAGTCGATGTAGTGGCATCCAGAGCGATAATCTCTGGTTTCACTGTCATCAATTCGTCAATTTCTTTCATTGTAGCGGTAATAAAGACGTCGGCATCATCATAATCACGTTTAATAATTCCAATAACTGGTAAATCGACAGCCTCTTTAATCGCTTTGATGTCAATCACTGAATTGGCACGAATTCCTTTCGCTCCTCCTTCCTGTGCAGCAACTGCCATACGAGCCATAATATAATCACTATGTAATGGTTCATGCGGCAATGCTTGGCATGATACAATTAATTGACCTTGTAATCTCATAAACAGCCTCCTTCTATTTTTAGTAAAACCCTTACATTTTTAGTATACTCGCCTTAGAAAACATTTTCAATATTACGATTATTTTTAGTAACTACTTCCAGAATCAGGTACAAATCACTGAACTATCACACTTTTATAGAAATTACTTTCATCAAAAAAGCCAATCTTGTAAGAACAAGATTGGCTTTCGTTACATTTTAATTAGTTGATGCTTAAACGCATAAATCGTTGCTTGCGTTCTGTCCTCTACTCCTAATTTTGAAAGAATATTCGATACGTGAGTCTTCACGGTCTTCAATGTGATAAACAACTCGTCTGCAATTTCTTGGTTGGATTTTCCTTGTGCGATTAAGAGTAACACTTCTAATTCACGCTGCGTTAAATCTTCGTGTAAGAAATGCTGTTGCTTCATTTGAATACGATTCACGAGTTTATCCGTCACTTGCGGCTCAAACACGCCATCACCATTATACGTATCTCGGATAGCTTTTGCGATTTGAGAGGCGGAAGCTGTTTTTAAGATATAGCTCTTTGCTCCGGCGTTGATGGCTGGAAAGACCTTCTCATCATCAATAAAGCTCGTTAAGATGATAATTTTCGCTTCTGGCCACTTTTCAAGAATTTCCTTTGTCGCTTCAATTCCATCCATCTCAGGCATCACAAGGTCCATTAAGATAATATCTGGTTTAAGGACAGGGCTTTTTCTACACCTTCACGGCCATTCTTGGCTTCATCCATCACTTCAATGTCATCTTGCATCGATAGATACGAAGAAACGCCTAGTCGTACCATTTCGTGATCGTCTACTAGTAATACATTAATCATTGTTCATCCTCCATGTGACGACTGAGCGGAATCTTGATTTCAATTGTCGTTCCTTGATTTGGGAAGCTCACAATTCTCACCTGTCCACCGAGCCCTTGCACTCTTTCTTTCATATTATTAATTCCATAGCTTCCTGGAAGAATTTCCTCGCTATTAAATCCAACGCCATTATCCTCTATCTTAAAGAGAACCGTGGAGTCTAGTTGTCGTAAATACACTTCTAAAGTTGTTGCGTGTGAATGACGCAATGTATTCGATAAAAGTTCTTGAGCGATTCTGAAGAGATGGTCTTCGACGCCTTCAGGAAGTTTCACGTCTTCGATATCCCAATGAATCTTCATTTGTACTTTCGTTTGTAATTCGATGAGTAATCCTTCGATACCAGATTTCAACGATTTACTTTCTAGTGAAATTGGGCGTAAGTGAAGAAGCAATGCGCGCATCTCTGATTGTGCTTGAGAGAGAACATGTTCAATCATCTTCAATTGTTTTTTTGTTCCTTCTCATCAAACTTGTCGGCACGTTCGTTTAAGGCAGAAATCATCATCATCGCCGCAAAGAGCTGCTGGCTTACAGAATCATGTAATTCGCGAGCGATACGGCGTCTCTCTTCTTGAATGACTTGTTCTTTTTGTCTCAGTCCCTAAGAATTGCGGTTTGCTACCTAATTGCTGTACTTCTAATGATAATTTTTCTAATCGCTCTGAAAGTGCAGCTGTTTGTTCGTAGAAATCATTTAAGTCTACAACCGTTGCTTCCATAATCCAATTTGGGCTATCTTCTTCTTTTACAAGTCTATGCTTGGCCTTTTGAATCATGAGTAACTGTTCACCGATTTTACGCTCAGCTTGACGATTTAAAATCAACATCGCGGCAGCTGTCACAAAACCAAAGAATAAAATCAATAATAGAAACAGTGTAATCGTCCCAAGAATTTCTTGAATACTTAGCGTCTCTACTATTTCATAGCGAATCCATCTGCGGAATAGGAATAGGAAAACGGTACTAACAAAGCTGTACACTGCTGAATAAAGCATCCAGCTTTTAACGAGGCGTTGCTTCATGCTTCAATCACCTCAATTTTCCCAGCGACAATCGTTGTATAAATCTTAATCTTCTTCGTGCTACGATTGTATCCTGAACTATATAACTGAATAGATTCATTACTTAAGGCGTATGTTTGTCCTTCAAATTCCACTTGACCGCCAAATGCATGATGATGAATCATGACTCCTACCCCGTACGGCACTAGAATTCGAACACGACCAAATCCTTTTCGAATGACGATCACATTTTCCTTGGCAGGAAGAATGGTATTTCCTAAGTCGATGATTGTATCCCCAACAAGCTGTCCTGCATTGATATCATTCCACTCATATGGTTCGTTCCCCACTTCTTGATTTCCAAACCAATCATAGCGATGGATTTCTCCAGGTGACGGTGTATCTTCATGAGAGTCAACAAAAATATATTCTTGTCGGCCCTTTTTCGAAAACATTCCCGATAAAGAAGCAATCGAGAAATTATCTTTAGTAAAGAATAACAGAAGCAATGCCCCAATCATTCCAAGCCAAATACCCGCAGTAGATAGAAGCGGCAAAATGATAAAGAGTGCCCCAAAGCACATTCCACTATTTCTTAAAAATTTAACACGTCGAAAAACAATAAAACTGAACATTGTAATAGCGACCCCAATTGAAAAGAAGATGAAGAGGCCAATTTTTTTGAAGTCATTTCAATAGCGGAGACAATGACTCCCATTAATAGTACAATTAGTATTCGTTTCAGTTTATTCATCTTCTCACCTCCGTTACAGGTATTAGTATACCATCTTCTCACGTTCAATCCTATCATGAATCAAAAATGAATCCATCAGACTTAAGGATGAAATCCAACAAAAAAGAGCTAGGACATTTCCTAGCTCTTCTCTTCATTCAAATGAATCAATTAAGCAGATTGAATATCAATAATTCTGATCTTCATTTCTCCGCCTGGTGTTGGAATCACCACTTCTTCATTTAATTTTTTACCAATAATTCCTTTGGCAATTGGAGAGTCATTTGAAATCTTACCTTCAACTGGGTTTGCTTCTGCACTACCCACGATTGTGTATGTTTCTTCGTCTCCATCTGGTAATTCGATAAACGTAATTTTTCTTCCTAGTGAAACAACATCTTTTTCTACATTGTTATCATCGATGATTTCCGCAAAACGAATCATTTTTTCTAACGTTGAAATACGTCCTTCTACGAATGCTTGCTCATCTTTAGCTGATTCATATTCAGAGTTTTCAGATAAGTCACCGTAGCTACGAGCAATTTTGATACGCTCCACGATTTCTTTACGTTTAACGACTTTTAATTCTTCTAATTCAGCTTCAAGTTTTGCTTTCCCTTCAAGCGTCATTGGAAATACTTTTTCAGTCATACGATTCTCCCCTATATCGTTTTTTTAGATTATCTCAATCTACAATGCTAAAACTTTAACATTTTATAACCGAGATTGCAAGTCTTATTTCAAATTTTAATTCGATTTTAAATATTCATCCCATAAAAAGCCCCTAGGATAAGCTTTCCTAGGGGTTAACAATTTAATTTAAATGAGATAAAATTGAAGCAATTTTTGTAGTCATTAAGTCAATCGCTACTGTATTTGAACCACCTTCAGGGATAATAATGTCCGCGAATTTTTTCGTTGGTTCAATAAATTGGTGATGCATTGGTTTTACAACCGACATATATTGGTGAATGATTGAATCGAGTGTTCTCCCACGTTCCACCATGTCACGTTTAATACGGCGAATGATACGAATATCATCGTCAGTATCAACATACACCTTGATGTCCATCAAATCACGCAAGCGTTCATCTTCAAGAATAAGAATTCCTTCGATTAGGATAACATCTTTTGGTTCTTGATGGATTGTTTTATCGCTTCTAGTATGATTTTCGTAATCATACACGGGTTCTTCAATCGATTCAAAATTGATTAATTTATTCATATGTTCAATTAATAAATCTGTATCGAAAGCAAATGGGTGGTCATAGTTCGTTTTTAAACGTTCTTCAAACGGCATATGACTTTGATCTTTATAATAGTAGTCTTGATCAATTTTACAAATCGTTAAATCTGGAAAGTTCTCCAAAATTTTACGACTCACACTTGTTTTCCCACTCCCAGAGCCACCTGTAACTCCGATAACGATTGGCTTTTTCTTTTCCATGACCTACTCCTTATTATCAATATACTTAGCTTTTAACTCTAAATGTTCCTCATACGTTTTCGCATAGTAGATTTCTTTTGTATGAATATCTGCTAGGAAGTATAAGTAATCTGTCTTCTCTGGTTCCATCGCTGCAACGATAGCATCCTCACTTGGACTGTTATAAGGTCCAGGACCTACGCCATAGTTTTGATATAAGTTATATGGAGAATCTACTTCTAAATCTTCTAAAGAAAGAGCTTCTTTGTGTTCGCCTAACGCGTATTGAACAGATACGTCTGTTTGAAGCTTCATATTTTCTTTAATACGGTTATGGAATACGCTAGAGATTTTCTTACGATCCTCTAGTTTAGACCCTTCTTTTTCGATTAAAGAAGCCATTGCCATAATTTCTTGCAATGTATAGTCACTTGCTAAAATCTTATCATAGTATTTCGACATGACTTCATCTGTTTTAGCGACCATTTCAGTAATTAACATTTGAAGTGTTTTTGAGTCATTCATATCGTATGTCGCTGGGAATAAGTATCCTTCAAGCACATATTTTACTTGGTAGCCATTATATGATTGAGTCAATAATTTCGGGAATTTTTGAACTAAATAACGTAAGAAGTCTTCATCTTGAACTTTTGCCATGAAATCTGCAGCAGAATATTTGTAGATTTCTCAACTTCTTTCGCGATTTCTGTTAATTGTTCCCCTTCACGAATCAGAACTTTAGTCGCGTTTTGATCCTTATCTTTTCCTTGACCAGAAAGTTCCGCGATAATTTCATCGAGTGTCATACTCTTAGAAACATGGTACAAACCTGATTTAAATCCAGAAACGTTTTTGAATTTCAAATAGAAATTAAAGAGTTTCGAATTACGGATAATTCCTTCTTTTTCAAGTGCTTTTGATACTTCTTTGACAGATGCGCCTTGTTCAATTTCAAAAGCTACAAGTTCTGTTTGAGCTGTATCAACTGGTTGTGTTTCTCCTTTAATGTAATTCCAAGTAAAGAATCCCCCTACTAGGACAATTACTAAAAAGTGCAATCATAAAATATTTCATTATCTTTTTGATAATAGAAGTTTCCTTTTTACGAATATCGCGTTTCGTATCCGTATCAGAAATTAAGGAATGTTTTTTATGTTCTTCTTGAGACATTGTCTTCCCCCTTAAATTGGCATCAAATGATAACCATAGTTGTAGTTATTATACCTCATTCTTATTGAAAAATGAAGAAAGTCAATCATAAAGAGTGCCCTTATAACAAAAAAAGCTTGAGGTTTCCCCCAAGCTCTATTGTTGATTATAAATCTTCTTCAGCTAAGAATGTGTTTAATACTTCTTCAACCATATCCCATTCAGCTTCTGTTTCGATTGGGTTTAATTGGCCTTCAGTACCATCTTCGCCTTCAACATATGAGAATGCTTGTAATTCTACTTCTTCTCCTTCAGGAATTCCTGCTGGGTAGCATAATACATATGATTTATTGAAATCATCTGATTCGAAAGTGAATAATACTTCGTGTAAAATTTCATTTCCTTCTTCGTCAATGATTGTAATATGTTCGTGACCTTCGTGGCCTTCTAAGTGATCATGTTCATGATCGTGATCGTGATGTTCTGTCATTTTCTTTCCTCTTTCCTTTGTTATTGATTTCCATTTAAATCTAAATAGTTTTGCAAAATCATGACTGCAGCTAGCATATCAATGACTTGTTTGCGTTTCTTTCTTGAAACATTACCCTCTTCGACAAGCATTCGTTCCGCCTGCATCGTCGTGAGTCTTTCGTCATGATAGACGATTGGAATTTCTAGTCGTTTCTCTAGGCTCGCACCATAACGACGGGACGCCTCAACACGTGGTCCTTCCGTATTATTCATGTTCTTTGGTAGACCGATGACGATTTTTTCAACGCCATACTCTTCCACTAACTCGACAACACGCTTGAACCCGAATTCTGAAGCATTCTCATTAATCGGAATTGTTTCAACCCCTTGAGCAGTCCAGCCCATTAAATCACTAACGGCAACGCCCACAGTTTTACTTCCGACATCTAATCCCATTAATCTCATACTAGGCATCTCTTCCTGTTGAGCGGATATAATGTCTAATGAGTTCTTCCAAAATCTCATCTCTTTCGTGGCGACGAATTAGGTTACGTGCATCACGATGTCTTGGAATATAAGCTGGGTCTCCAGATAACAAATATCCTACGATTTGATTAATCGAACTATATCCCTTCTCATTCAACGCATCATAAACGATGGTTAATGTTTCTTGAACGGTTTTTTCGTCCTTTTCATTAAATTTAAATAGGACTGTTTCATCTATTGAACTCATAGCGACACCTCATTTCAATATATATACCTATTCTACAAGATTTTGGATGAAACTACAATTGATACTTACCGATTCTTAATATTTAGAAAGCCTTTCCTTTGCTTTAAAATCAAAAACCTTCCACGGGACTCTCTTCAAATCCCATGGAAGGTTTCATTTTGCATTACATTATTTAGCTAAATATTCTTTAAGCAATTCGAATGCTTGTGGAATACCTGCAGGGTTCTTACCACCTGCTTGAGCCATATCAGGACGGCCTCCTCCTCCACCTTGGATAGCTGGAGCAATTGCCTTAATGATATCGCCTGCTTTTAATCCTTTTGCATTTGCGTCTTTAGATACGGCTACTAAAAGGTTCGCTTTATCAGAAGAAGCAGTACCTACTACGAAGATATCGCTCGCACCTTTTTGTCTCCATGTATCTGCTAATTGACGTAATTCATCCATTTCTTTATTTTCAAGAGCTACAGTGATGAATGAAGTTCCGTTTACTTCTTCGACATTGTTGAAGACATCTGCGACTTCAGCTTTCATGATTTTAGCTTTTAGTTTCGCAATTTCACCGTTTGCTTCTTTCAATTCTTGACCTAAAGTAGCAACGCGTTCTACAACTGTATCTAATTGGATGGCTTTCACTTCACCAGCAACTTGTTTTAATAAGTTTTCGTGATGGCTTAATAAGTCAAAAGCTTCTTTACTTGTAACAGCTTCGATACGACGAACACCAGCACCAATACCAGATTCAGAAACAATCTTGAACAATCCGATTTCTTGAGTGTTTCCAACGTGGATACCCCACAAAGTTCGATTGACCAGTCTCCAATGTTGACCATACGAACTAAGTTGCCGTATTTCTCACCAAAGAGTGCCATTGCCCCACGGCTCTTCGCCTCTTCTAGTGTAGTTTCAATTGTAACCACTTCTAACCCAGCCCAGATTTTCTCATTTACGATGCGTTCCATTTCAGCTAATTCTTCAGCAGTTACTTGTCCGAAGTGACTGAAGTCGAAACGTAAACCAGTTGGTGTTACAAGAGAACCAGCTTGGTTTGCATGAGTTCCTAGAACATCTTTTAATGCTTGGTGTAATAAGTGAGTTGCTGTATGGTTTTTGATGATTTTCGCACGTTCAGATGCATCCACCACTAATGTGTAAGTTGCGTTTACTTGTAAGTCGCCTAACACTTCAACTGTGTGTAATGGTTGTCCGTTAGGAGCTTTCTTCACTTGTAAGACATTCGCTACAACTGTACCGCTGGCATCTTGGATTGTACCGTGGTCTGCTAATTGTCCACCCATTTCAGCATAGAATGGTGTACGGTCGAATACTAATTGAGCATGAGCATCCTTATGTGCAGATTCAACTAATTCATCATCGACAACAATCGCTTTTAACACGCCTTCTTCAGTTGTTGAAGCATATCCAACGAATTCACTTTCTACAGTGATATCACGTAATACTGCAGATTGTACGTTCATTGATGTTTCTGTATTACGAGCAGCACGCGCACGGTCTTTTTGTGCTTGCATTTCTGCTTGGAATCCTTCTTCATCGACAGTGAAACCATTGTCACTTGCGTATTCCAATGTTAATTCATATGGGAATCCGTAAGTATCATATAATTTAAACGCATTTTCGCCAGAAAGTGTTGTTTCGTTTGCTTCTTTCATATCCGCAAAAATAGTTTCTAAGATGGCTAAACCATCGTGGATTGTTTCTTGGAAACGATCCTCTTCGTTGGCAATCACTTTTTGAATGAATTCCATGTTTTCAGTTACTTCTGGATAGTAGCTGTGCATAATTTGAGCCACTGTTGGAACTAATTTAGTTAAGAATGATCCTTGAATTCCTAAACGTTGTCCGTGCATTACTGAACGACGGATTAAACGACGGATGATATATCCACGACCTTCGTTTGAAGGAAGCGCGCCATCGCCAATCGCAAAGCTTACTGCACGAATGTGGTCAGCGATAACTTTGAATGATACATCCGTTTCTTAGATTCATTGTATTTCTTACCAGCGCTTAAGCTTTCTAATTGCTTAATAATTGGCATAAATAAGTCTGTTTCGAAGTTTGTTGGTGTATCTTGGATAACAGAAACGACACGTTCAAGACCCATCCCCGTATCGACGTTCTTATGTGGTAATGGTGGATAAGTTCCGTCTGGCATATGGTTGAATTGAGAGAATACTAAGTTCCAAATTTCTAAGTAACGTTCGTTTTCTCCTCCAGGATAGTTTTCTGGATCATCTTCTGCTAAGTTATTATATTTTTCTCCACGGTCGTAGAAAATCTCAGTATCCGGACCACATGGACCTGCACCGATATCCCAGAAGTTATCTTCTACTGGAATGATGTGATCTTCAGGAAGACCTACTTTATCCATCCATAATGCTTTTGTTTCTGGATCTTTTGGATAGTAAGTTACATATAGACGGTCTGGATCAAGTCCTAACCATTTTTCGCTTGTTAAGAATTCCCATGCCCATGGAATTACTTCTTCTTTGAAGTAATCACCGATTGAGAAGTTCCCCATCATTTCGAATAATGTATGGTGACGAGCTGTGTGCCCTACGTTTTCGATGTCGTTTGTACGAATACTCTTTTGAGCATTTGTAATACGTGGAACTTCTGGTGTTTCAGTTCCATCAAAGTATTTCTTAAGAGTCGCAACCCCTGAGTTAATCCATAATAATGTTGGATCGTTGACAGGAATTAAGCTCGCACTTGGATGCACCTTATGTCCTTTTTCTTGGAAGAAATCAAGGTACATTTGACGAATTTCGCTACTTGATAATTTTTTCATCTTCATTCTCCTTCTTTTTGTAAATAAAAAACTGCCCCATTGCTGCAAGGGCGTCCTACCGCGGTACCACCTTGCTTACAATGAAACAGCTGTTCATTCATCTCTAATTCCGATAACGCTGGAAGGGCGTTTGTATTTCTACAAAGTTTTTCAATCGGGAGCACGATTTTTAATGGCCATTTTCACCAGACAAGCCTCTCTAATAAGTAAAAATCTCAATCCGATTGCTTACCTTTAGAAGTATACGAAAAAGCGCCTAGTTTTGTCAACTATTCGCATGTCCTTCTTCTTTTAATGGAAGGTGTAAATACACTCTCGTATATGCATTAGGCTCAGATTCTATTTCCATCGAAAAAAAGCTTCTCCAAAAAAAGAGCGTCAATCGTTCTTTGATATTCTTAATACCAACTCCACCAAGTTCTTTTGTACTCGTTGTATTTTCTTTTATTCCTACCCCATTATCCGCAATACAAATATCTATAAAAGTATCTCTTTTAGATACAGTAATCGTAATTTTTCCAGGGCGTTCTGACTCTTTAATTCCATGATAGATTGCATTTTCTACGAGTGGCTGCAGAACGATTTTTGGAAGCTTGATATCAGGAATATCATCAGGTTCATCAATCTCATATTCCAATTTATCTCCATAACGTTCCTTTTGAATAAACAGATATTGACGGACATGCTCGATTTCTTGGCGTAAGGTCACTATTTCTTCTCCAGCATTCAAGGAAAGTCTAAAGTAATTAGAGAGTGCCTTCGTAATGTCTACTACCTTTTGATGGTCTTGAAACTCTGCCATCCAAATAATGGTATCCAGCGTATTATACAAGAAGTGCGGATTAATTTGACTCGTTAACGCCTTTAATTCATAGATGCGGGTCAATGCTTCTTGCTCTTTTTCTTCCTTCATTAAAGTCTCGATTCTCTCGAGCATCTGATTAAAGGTACTTGCTAGCGCTTGGAATTCTTGAGCTCCTTTTTGTTCTGCTCGAATAGTCGTGTCGCCTTCTTCTACTCGTCTCATCACTTGCCCTAGTTTTTTAACAGGTAGTAATTGATAACGAATCAATGTAAAAATACCCAACATACAAATGAGTAAGCTAAGCACTCCAACAACACTGACAATCCCAAGTAGTTTTACAGAGTCTTCTTTAAACCGACTAAATGAGCTAACACCTACTAAGATCCAATCGCTATTTTCAATAGGGCTTTTATGAACAAAAAAGTCATCAGATACCATTGAATCCATCGGACTATTGGATATTTCTTGTACCGACATTTGCTTATCAACTGACTCAAAAGCCTCCGAATCCGGATGATAAATAAGTGTCCCGTCCTTTTGGATGACAAAGGCATACCCATTGTCCCCTAGAGAAAGTTCTTTCACATATTTTTCTAGTTCGTGATAATCCACATCTAAGCGGATAACGCCAAGATTTTCTCCTGCGTTGCTTTTCACTTCCTGACTAATAGAAATCACGATTTGATTATTTTGATTCTTGATAGACTGGATGATTGGGACATTCGAGTGTTCTAGAGCATCTTGATACCATTTTTGGGCCATCATATCCGCTGAAGTCACCATTTCCTCTTCCATCCCGGTCGTAATTAATCTACCATCTTTCGTCACCAATCGTATCGATACGAAATCCGGATGACTCTTCAGCATTGTCTCAAGCCATTCATGGATTGTCGCTTCATTTTCTGCTGTTGTTTGACTGGCAAAGTCCTTAATTGCCTGCGACTGTGATAAAGATCTTGAAGTAGATTTTAGATTCGAAACGTACTGTTCGATATATTTGGAGCTGGTATCAATCTCATGAATGGTATGGTCTTCTACTTCACGATGAAAAACTTCGCTACTCTTTATAAAATAGAAGCTTCCAATTAAAACGACCATGACAAAAAGCATGATACTTAAATAGGCAAATAATCTTGTTGCAAGGGACTGTTTTTTCATATTTTTGCCCCACTTCTAAAACTTTTAGGGGAAACGCCGACAATCGACTTGAATCGATAAGAGAAATAGTTCATATCTTCTATTCCAACGGCTAAAGCTACCTCATAAATCTTCATGTCGGTTGATAATAAGAGACGCTTTGCTCTTTGAATCCGTTGCTGAGTCACATACTCTTGAAAGGACATTCCAAGTTCTTTTTTGATTAAAAGGCTAAGGTAGTTTGTACTGAATCCTAATTGCTTTGCAAGTTCACCTAGCGCTAAATTTGGATTAGATAATTGCTCTAAAATCAGCTTCTCGAAATGCTGAGTTCCCGAAGAGGCGTCCTCTTCACTTGCTAATGCCAATAGTTCTCGTTGGCGCTTTTCTTCGTTGAGTTTGGCAACTACTTTCACTAATAAAGCCTCTATTTCTGATTTCGTCACTGGCTTTAAAATATAATCTTCTACTCCAATTTTCACTGCAGATAATAAATAATCTACATAATCATACCCCGTTAAGAAGATAATTCTCATTTGCGGATATTCACTTCTCACCAACTGTGCAAGAGTAATGCCATCCATTTTCGGCATATTAATATCTGTCAGTAAAATATCCGGTGCTTCTTCTCGTATTTTTTCCAGTGCTTGCTCCCCATTTTCTACTTCCTGAACCGTTGAAATTCCCAGCGATTCAAAATCAATTAAAGAAGCAATCCCTCTACGAATAATTGGTTCATCTTCAACTATTAAGATTGAATACATCTTATTCCCCTCCTTTCTCTATTATACTTCTATTCATAACGGTTTTAAATCTATTTTTACTCAAAAAAAGTGCTTCTCTAAAGGAGAATAACTTAGAGAAGCACTGAGTGGTTATTTGACGAAATCAACTAAATAACCATATCCCTTTGCTTCCATCTCATTGAGTGGGATGAATTTGATGGAAGCACTATTGATACAAAAAAACGAAGTCCACCTTTTTTTCTTTTGGACCATCTTCAAAAAAACATGTCCAAGGTGTGAATCGGCTACCCTACTTCGAACTTCAACACGTTTCATATTGAAACTATTATCCTCATGATAGCTCACAACTTCCGAAGAAATTGGTTTTGAAAAACTTGGCCAGCCGCAGCCAGAATCAAATTTATCTTTGGAAGAAAAGAGCGGTTCTCCTGTAACTACATCTACATAAATCCCTTGTTCATGATTATCCCAGTATTCATTTGAAAATGCTCTTTCCGTTTTATTTTTCACGAGTAACTGCATATTGTTCCTTTGTGAGTGTTGCTTTTAAAGTCTCTTCGTCAGGAAGTGGATAAAGACTGGCATCAATTACAGGGTCACTCGCCTTTTTAACGTCAATGTGGCAATATCCATTTGGATTTTTCTTCAAGTAATCTTGATGATAATCTTCTGCTACCACAAAATTTTTTAAAGGTTCAGTTTCAACGGCTAATTTCTTACCAAAAGATTCTTCTTTTTCCTTCATGACTTGTTGAATAATGGCGCTATCTGCCTCATCAACATAATAAATACCCGTACGATATTGTCTTCCAGTATCATTTCCTTGTTTATTCACAGAAAATGGATCAATGACTCTAAAGTAATACAATAATAACTCGCGAAGTGAAATTTTATCAGCGTCATAAGTAACATGAATCGTTTCCGCATGGTCTGTATCATGAATGAGTTTATAATTAGTCGTTTCAACCTTTCCATTCGCGTATCCACTCACAACATCAATAACACCATTAATTCTAGAAAAGTATTCTTCTAATCCCCAAAAACATCCGCCTGCTAAATATATCTCTTTCATATGTTCACCTTCCTTTTTCATTTCACTTGTAGTGCTATCTGTTTCCATTAGTTTGGTTACCTTATTGGAGATTTCATCAGCTTTTGAATCCTTTGCAAGGGTACCTCCTTTGGCAAAATAAAGCACTCCTAAAAGAATGATGGCAACGGCAAAAAGTGTCACCACTAATTTTTTATCCATAGAGAACTCTCCTTTCTTATAGGCTTTCTAGCGTTTTTACGATATCGTCATTAGAAACGTGACCTGGTTGAACTCTGACAACTTTTCCATTAGCATCGATAAATGCTGAGGTTGGGTATCCAACAACTCCAAGTTTCTTCAAGAATTGACCGTCTTTATCCACGAGTACTGGTAATGAATGGTAGTCTACCCCGTCAAACCATTTTTTGAAGTCCTCTAAAGATTTCTCGCGGTTCACACCAGGTGCAATGACAGTAAGGATCACTGAATCTTTTGGTGGCATTTCAGAAAGTTGTGTGATGTCCGCTAGTCCAGATAGACAAATTGGACACCATGAAGCCCAAAAACTTCAAATATACTTTTTTTCCCTTTATAATCTGCTAATGAAACTTCTTTCCCATCTAATGTTGTAAAGGTAGCCTGTGTCATATCGTCCATTTCTCCCATCTTTTTGTCCATCTTCTCATCTTTTGAACTCATGTTATCCATTTTATCCATTTTATCCATTTTTTCACCACTCATCGAGCTCATCATTTCAGTGGTTTCTTTCATGTCTTTATTATCCATGCCCATTTGTGAATTTTGACAAGCTCCTAAAAGCAATGTACTAAATAATGCAATCATCAATTTTGTTTTCATTTTTCATTCCTCCTAATTTTTTTAATGGAAAACTTGTGACAGTTGAGAAAAGATAATCGATGCTCCCATCAAAACAATCACGAGTCCTCCGATTTTTTTAAGTAATAATAATCGTTTTTTAGCAAGGTTAAACCATTTAAACGCTACGGTTGAAGCAGCTGATAAGATTAAAAACGGAATAGCCAAACCTAATATATATAAGCAAAGTAAGAAAATCCCATAGGTGATACTGGCTTGTTGCGTGGAGATAAGCGTTAGGACCGCACTTAGTACTGGACCCACACAAGGCGTCCATCCGAAGCTGAAACTGAGTCCTAATAAGTAACTACTCCAAAGCGATTTTTTATCTTTGATTTCAAACTGAACTGTTTTTTGTTTTTGTAAAAATAGTAAATGGAACAGTTCCATTTGGTGCAAGCCTAATAGCACAATCACGACTCCCAGTGTGATATTAAACCAAGGATTGTAAATCAGACTTCCTAATGCAGTTGCTGCAAATCCTAAGAAGAAAAAGACTGTTGAAATGCCAGCAATAAAGATAACCGTTCGAATCATTGGCTTCCAATATATCTCTAATTTCCCAATCTTCAGGCGAGGTCCGTCCTGTTCACTCATTAAAACACCAAAATAGACTGGAAACAGCGGTAGCACGCACGGAGAAAAAAACGAGAATAAGCCCGCTAAAAATACGCTTCCCCATAATACAAAATCCATAAAATCCCTCCTTCAATTTGTATCTTTAGTATACTTCTGGAAGAATCGTAAAAATATAGATTTTCCACACATAAAACTTGATTATGATACGATGATTCAAAAGAATACAAAAAAGCCACGTGAGTTTTCACCCACATGGCTTAATCATTTATCTATTAGAAGAATAAGCTATTATTCTTTTCTGCTTGATAGTTTTGACGAACACGGTTACCAGCACCTGGTTCTACTTGTTCTAACGCTGACTCAATAATTTGTAATGACTCATCGTATTTGAATGTGTGGTTGAATAGGTCAAGTGCACGACCAATTGCTGTTTCGATTTCAGGATGTGATAAACGGTAACGGTTCGCGTGTTGAATCATGTACTCTGTTAATTGTGCATTATCAACAATTTGTTCTGTGAAGATATCTAATTTTTCAACATCTTCTTCGATCACGTTATTCGCCGCGTTAATTTCAGTCATATCTAATTTCACACGGTTCATCTTTTGCCATAATTGTTCAATACGGTTACTTGTTGCAAAGAATAATTCTAAGTACTCTTTTGGAAGACCTGGTAAGTGGTATTTCTCAATCGTACGTTTCATATTACGTAAGTCTAATTCGAAGACATCTAATCCGTCACGAATCGCTTTTTCTTGGCTACGTAAATCAGATAATGTGTTGACTAAATCAGTTTGATCTTCGTCAATGCTGTTTAATTTATCAAGAACGAGTTCGTAATGTTCTTTCACAACTGAGTAAGGAACTTGATGGTTTTCCATCGCCTTGCTGTAGTATTGAACGGCTTCTTGTTCTTTTTCTAATTGTTCCGCAAATTCTTGTACACGAACGAATTCGTTGTTTGACAAGATATAGTTTTGAGAAACACGGTCCACTTCGATATTCACATAACGGTTGCTTTGTAATACTTGGTTCAAGCGTTTTTCAACTTGAGCTTTATTGCGGTATACAAATTCACGTGCTTCGATTTCAGCTTCCATCACATCATAAAGTTGATCGATTTCACGAGCCACTTTATCTAATTGTTGACGAGCTTCTTCTAATTCTGTAGCAGCGATATGTCCGCGTGCCACTTCGATTGTTTTTTCAATCTTTTCAATTTCTTCAGGAATTGAAATTTTAGAGAATTGGTAATGCTCTTCGACCATGCGAGCATATCCTTGTTTCAAGTCTTCTACTTGTTCGTTGTACTCAGTTTCGATTTCTTTTTAATAATTGAGGAACTTGTTCAACGATTGACTCAAATTCTTTCATTTCGTTTTTCGATACGTCCAAGTACTTCTTTGGCTTCTAAGTGGTCGCCTTCGTTTGTTAATGTATTAAATTTCGCGAAGTCTAATTCTAAATAAGCTAAACGTTTTTTTCTAACGTTTCTAGCGCTTCGCCGAATGAGAAACTATGTGCTAATAAGTCTTTGCGCATTGAAGCATAGCGTTCTTGTAATAAGTCTAGCTGTGCGCGGTTTTGTTTTTCACTATCCAATAATTTTTGTAATGCTGAGTAAATTTTATCCACTTCAGCTTTTGTTTCTTCAATCAAGTTTTCAGCTTGTTGTGTCACTTGATTTCCTTTGATGAAGTTTAATTTTTTTGGATATATTGTTCTGCACTTACTAATGCAGCTTCGATTTCAGGGAATCGGAATCGTGTGATTGTTTGCCATGTAGCTTGCCATGTTTCATACGTTCTCTTTGTTTGCCCTGTTAAATTCAAGTTTTTTTCAAAGTATAGAACGTGTCCGCAATCGGCACTGCCATTAACTTATCCTTTTTCTCTGATAATTCTTCAATTACTTTAGTTTGTTTCTTTGTCATGAATATTGCTGTTGCATAACCTGCGGCACCCAGTACCACAATTAGCAATAGAAAGATTACAAATCCCATGCTATAGCCTCCAAATATATATATTTACAGTTTTTCACACATAATATCATTAGTAGTATAGCATGTTTTTATAGCGATTTACCAAAAAAACTTCAAGGTTGCAAAGAGATTTTTTTTATAAATGATTAGTGTATTAATCGACCAGATTCCAAAAGTGTAGCGCTTATTGTATAAGTCGATATCTTTTGGCACCCTATGTGCTATCTCTACAAATGGAATGTTATCGTTAATGAGAAGTTCCCTAATCATCATCGTTGTATCTTCATCAATAGCAGAAGAAAACTCATCTAATAATAGCAATTGGTATTTTTCTAAGTAATAGACGTGCTAGACAGATTCTAGCTTTTTCTCCTCCAGAAAGTGATTCATCAAGATTTACTTCTGCATTATGTAGCCCTATTCTATCTACTAAATAACCTAGCCCTACTTTTTGAAGAACAGACGTCACTTCACTATCAGAATATTCTTCTCCTAGAGAAATATTAAATTTTAACGACTCATAGAAAATCCTTGATTCCTGAGTAAAGAATCCAATGTGTTTCTTTAAATCATCTCCTGAAACTAATTGTCTCTGAATTCCATTATACTTTTTGAACTCCATCTTTAGATACATAGAGTCCGTATATTAATTCTAAGAGTGTAGATTTCCCAGATCCTGACGGTCCCATAATCAGGACCCTATCATTCTCATTAATTTCTAAATCAATTTTGTATAGTATAGTCATTTTTTCAATTTGAACATTACACTGTTGTAACTCAATCGGAAATACGGTACTAATACTAGATTTACTTTCAGAATTATCACATTCAAACTCTGTATACTTTTCTACTCTTTCAATCACTGGAATGACTGAATTAAATCTTTGATAGTAATCTATTGCATTGAGTAAAGGACTAACAATTCGATCACTTGCTAAATAAATTGCAATAACTGTGGCTAATTTAGTCTCACCAATAATAACTAGATATACCCCAATAGCTAACGGCACAAATGAACTTAATCCTGAAAGTAAGTTTGCTAATAACTTCGATGTAAATCGAACATGATTCATTTGAAAATAGGCTTCTTCTGTTTGATTCAATGTTCCCATCAACTTATTCAAAAAGATTTTTTCTACAAAAAAGTTTTTAATGATTGGCTTACTTTTCAAATATTCTTGTTGTTGCAAAATGCTTAATTGGTTCACTTCAGCCCATCTCTTTGAGTGCTTTCGAATAGATTTAGCGAATAATTTTGGAACTAATATCGGTAAGAACGATAACGTAATAAAGAGTGCTGCTAACTTTAAATCTATAGCAGATACATACAACAAGGTAACCAATGCAAATACGAGGCAATAGAAAAATCCCATGATAGACTTGATTCCCTGTTCTTCTAATAGTTTTTAATTCACTAAGCACTATGGACTCTACTTCCTGTTGGTTAAACTTTCCATAAAAAGAATGCTGTAATGATTTTTTTCTTTAAGCGTTAATGTTAATTGTTTTATCATCCTTTGTTGAGAATCTTCCCATATAAATAATCCAAGTCGAATAAGTGAATAACTGAGAATACCTACGATTGAAATTTTTTTACTAAATCCTCAACTTTTTTTGAGTGGATGAAACATCTATTAATCCTGAGATAAAGGAAGGAATAATAATACCGTCTAAAAGCCGTTAAAGACATACCAATAGCAATTAATACTAAGTATTTACGTGGTAACCACTCCAAAATTTTCTTCATATAATCCATCATTTCACTTCCTAACCAACAAGATTCTAATCAAATTTATACGTTATTCTTATACGCTCAACGATAGTTCGTATCTATTATTAATTTCAGTATAGGACATTTGTGAAAAAAATCAATAACTAAAATGAATTGTATTTCAGAATAGGCGTTACTTTTATAGATATCATCTTAAAAGAAAAAGGAGAACGGAAATCCGTTCTCCTAATCACTTACGCTTATTTAATTAATTCGTAAATCGCTTCTGCGTAAATTGCAGCTGAGCGGAATAAATCTTCTAATGCGAAGAATTCATTTGCTTGGTGCATTGTATCGATTGAGTCTGGGAATAGCGCACCATACGCTACACCACGTTCAAAGATACGTCCATATGTTCCACCACCAATAGATTGTTCATGTGCAGGTAATCCTGTTTGACGGTGATATACATCTAACAATGTTGATACTAATTTATCTTCTGGTGATACATAGTGAGGAACTTGTGCTTTACCGTGAGCTACTGTGAAGCCATATCCTGAAGCCACAACTTCTGTCTTAATTTCAAGACCTTCTGCAGTGACACCTAATGGGTAACGGAAGTTCACTACAGCTACCCCACCTAATTCTGGAGTATAAGTGAAGATTCCGGCATTAGCTGTCAATGGCCCCATCACTTCATGGTTGAAGTCTACTTTCAAGTTTTTACCATCAGTATCTTCATGTAATACTTCAGCAGCAAATGCTAAGTATTTCTTCGCATTGCCTTTGAAGTTGAATTGGTTTAAGAATTTAGCTAAGTGAGTTCCCGCATTGATTCCTTTATCTGGAGTAGATCCGTGTGCTGATTTACCAACAACGTCTAAGATAACTTTGCCGTCTAATACTTGAGCACTACCTTCAACAGGATTTGCAGCAACATATGCCAAGAAGCGGTCAACCACTTCGTCTGCATTTGGAACAACGATTTCCGCATGGGCATCTTGAGGAACCATGTTTTCACGTAAGCCTGCGTCAAAGCTTAATAATTGATAGTCGCCTTCTGCAGCTCCCCCAGGAATATCATAGTGTAATGAAAGAATTCCTTTTTCACCATTGATGATTGGGAATGTTGCGTCTGGTGAGAAACCAAAGTCTGGCATTTCTTCTGTTTGGAAGTAACGGTCCATACATTTCCAACCTGATTCTTCGTCTGTTCCGATAATGAAACGAACACGTTTTGAAACTGGTAATCCTAATTCTTTGATGATTTTTAATGCATAGTATGCTGCCATACTTGGTCCTTTATCATCGCTTGAACCACGCGCATAAATACGGTCATTAATAATTTGTGGCTCGAATGGATCTGTATCCCATCCAGTCCCTACTGGAACAACGTCCACGTGACCTAAAACTCCAAGAGTTTCTTTATAGTCTGGATTTGGCGCAAACTCGATGTGCCCTGCTAAGTTTCCAACTTGTTTTGTTGTGAAACCATCACGTTCACCGATTGCTAAGAATGCTTCTAGCGCTTCTTTAGGTCCAGGACCTACTGGTGCATCCTCTGTCGCTTTAGAATCATCACGCACACTGTCGATACGTAATAATGTGAATAAATCTTTTAATAGATCTTCTTTACGAAGTTCTACTTCTTTTTTCCAATCAATTGTCATCCAATCGCTCCAATCTCTATCAAGTAGATTCAATAGTCTTATCTTACCATTTTTACAAAAGGATGAAAAGCGGTTAAACCCTTTCTATAACAAATAAAAGCCTAGGATTTCTCCTAAGCTTTCGTTATTCATTCATCATTAATGATTCTAATTCTTCTTCGGTTAAAGGTCTGCTCTCTCCTAAAGCAAGGCTCTCATCTAACTTAAGTGGTCCCATCGTGAGTCGCTGCAAGTCGACAACAGTTTTCCCGCAGGCTTTCACCATTCGTTTGACCTGATGGAATTTCCTTCTTTCAAATGAATCTGAACAATCGATTCATCCTGCGTTGTTGACAGAATATCCAGATGTGCTGGCATACACTCCGTTCCATCCGATAACACAATGCCCTTCTCAAAAGCAGCTGCATCTTCAGGAGTCATCACCCCTTCGACTCTTGCTTGGTAGATTTTTGTGACGTGTTTCTTCGGCGAAAGAAGACGGTGCGCCAACTCTCCATCATTGGTCAAAAGCAATAATCCGTGCGTATCGATATCCAAACGGCCTACTGGGAAAACTCCCTTTTTAAAATAAAGCGGATCGATTAAATCTAGTACCGTTTTATGAAGATTATCTTCTGTGGCACTTACGACTCCTTTTGGTTTGTTCATCATAATATAGACGAACTCTTCGTATTGAATCTTTTCGCCATCAAACAGTATCTCATCCGTTTCAGGATTCACTTGAGCTTTACCATTGTTTACGACTTTACCATTGACGGTAATTCGTTTGGCCTTTAATAAAGATTTGACCTCGGAACGAGTTCCAAGGCCACAATCTGCTAAACATTTATCTAATCTCATTATTTCATCCTCAATTTACGACGAATGCCACCGACGCGAGCGCCAAGCATTTCATCAGCTAATCGATTCTTCAAGGTAATTAGTCCGTAAGTCGCCGCTCCGACAAAACCTACAGCAGCAACTGCAATTAACGCACGTACTTTACCACCGATTGGCATTACATGTTTAATAGCATATAGAGTCAGTGCTGAAGTGATGGCCATCGCAAGAGATGCAAGAAGTACTTGCCCGAATTTCTTCAATACGTAATTCAAATCGAATCGTGTAATACGAAGAACGTGACGGCACATATAAAGCGTCGCTACAAAATACGCTACTGAGCTGGCAATTAATGGACCTGCTCCACCAAGGAAGTAAATCATCATTGGTTGCCATAGCAATTTAATAAGCACTGTAAATCCTAATGCTTTAATCGCAATGATATGTTGTTCCATCGATTGCAGGATGTACGTAAACGTTACGAATAATCCTAAGAACACACACATGATACATGAAACCATTAATAAATAGGTTCCTGTTGGATCTGGTGAATAGAACACACTATAAATTGGTTCTGAGACAATCGCCATCCCTACAGAAGCTGGAATCATGATGTATGCAAACAATCCAAGGTTGTTGGCAATCACGCGTTTGACTTCTTCACGGTCATTCACTGAATAGTGAGCCGCAAGTAGTGGCAATGCCGCTGTTGAAATACTCATTGCTAGCGAAATGACAATCATAATCACCTTATTCGCATTAAATCCAAATAACGTAATCAGTTCTTTCCCTTCTTCAAACGAGAAGTTCGTAAAGATTGGAACGAGACGTTGGAATGTTTCTTGGTCAATCAAGCTGATGATTTGAATACTTGAAGTTACTAACACGAAAGGTAACGCCTCACGCATGACTTCAAAAATAATTTTCCAGAAACTTAGTGGACGTTCAGGACGCCCTTCTTCCATTAATTCCATCATCCCTTTATGGTCGCGGAACATCTTATATGCTAAGTATAAGAACGCGATAACCGCACCGACAAAGGCCGCAAATGTAGAATGCGCTACAGCAATCACGAATCCGCCATGGATGACGCGCATCACAAAATACGTTAACCCTAACATATACAAGATACGGACGACTTGCTCCCATAATTGAGATTTCGCAGAAGCCGCCATCTCATTATATCCTTGATAGTATCCACGCATTAAGCTAAGCGGTGGAATAATGAGTACCGCAGGCGTTAGCGAACGGATGACCATAATACTATCTGCAACTTCTTCAGGAGTAGCTCCTTTTTGCAAAAAAAGTGGCGCTGCAAAAATACATTCCCGCCGCAAAGACGAATCCTAAGAACGTCATAAAGAGCATCGTTCCTTTAAACAATCTCCAACTTGTCTTATAGTCTCTTCTTGCATGGTTATCCGCTACAATTTTAGAAATTGCAACTGGAATTCCTGCCGTTGATATTTGTAATACTAAAGCATAAATATTATAGGCGATAAAATATAAGTAGTTCGCATTATCCCTATCTGCACCCATCCACATTCCCCAAGGGATGATATAGAGAGCTCCAAGCAATCTTGAGACGATATTCCCAATCGTTAACCAAGATGAACTTTCCAAGAGAATTTGTTGCGAATTTTTCTGATTTCGAATTTTATCACTCAGGCCTACATAAGGCTTTCTTTTAAACATATATTGAAAAATCCTCTTTCTTAAATTATACCAACCATAAGAGTACATTATTTTAATGTAAAATGCTAGCAATCTTATGAAACCTTAAGCAGTTACTAAACTTTCAACAAAAAAGAATCGAGCCATTTAGCTCGATTCTTCCTAATGATTAGTCTAATAAACTTGTTTGTCCTTCTTCTTCCACTTCGACAGGAGCTGCTACTCCAATGCCGTAGTGAGCACGAACTTTTTGGTTCAAGTCGGCAACGACTTCTGGATGGTCTGCCAAGAATGCTTAGCATTTTCACGACCTTGTCCAATCTTCTCGTCGTTATAAGCGTACCATGCACCACTCTTCTTCACGAAGTCTAGGTCTGCTGCCATGTCGAGTAATTCCCCAAGTTGAGAAATCCCTTCTCCGTACATAATATCCACAACAGCTGTTTTAAATGGTGGAGCCACTTTATTTTTAACAACTTTGATTTTAGTTTGGTTCCCTAAGATTTCTGTACCTTGTTTGATTTGATCTGCACGACGTACTTCTAAACGAACAGTCGCATAGAATTTCAACGCACGTCCACCAGGTGTTGTTTCAGGGTTCCCGAACATAACGCCCACTTTTTCACGGATTTGGTTGATAAAGATTGCGATTGTTTTTGTTTTGTTAATTGAACCTGATAATTTACGTAATGCTTGAGACATTAAACGAGCTTGAAGACCTACGTGAGATTGACCCATGTCGCCATCGATTTCGGCACGTGGAACTAACGCAGCAACTGAGTCGACGATAACGATATCAACGGCTCCTGATGATACTAAAGCATCTGCAATTCCTAATCCTTGTTCCCCTGTATCTGGTTGAGATAATAATAATTCATCAATGTTTACGCCTAAAGCTTTTGCGTATTCTGGATCCAGAGCATGCTCAGCATCGATAAACGCTGCTACTCCACCACGTTTTTGAACTTCCGCAACAGCATGCAAGGCTACTGTTGTTTTACCTGAAGATTCTGGTCCGTATACTTCGATAATACGTCCACGTGGGAATCCACCTACACCTAATGCGATGTCTAATGCAAGAGAACCTGAAGATACTGTTTGAATTTGTGTATCTACTTTTTCTCCTAATTTCATTACGGCACCTTTACCGTAGCTCTTTTCAATTTTCTTTAGCGCATCTTCCAATGCTCTTTGACGATTTTCATTTTCTGCCATGTTTTAATTCCTCCACGAATTTTAAGTCAAACATATTGTACACTATGTTCTATTCCATGCGCAAGCAATATGCGAACATTTGTTCTTATTTTGTTCGAACTTGTTTTAATAAATATTTTCTAAGTAAATTCCATCCATGTTGTACCGCGAATTCACGGTTATCGTTACGAGTACGTGCAAGGTGTAATTCTAACACTTCAACCTCTGTTTGAGAGGCTAATGCTACGAAAATCGTTCCGACTTCTTTCCTTCCATTTCACTTGGGCCAGCGACTCCAGTGAAAGAGATGCCCAAATCACTTTGGTAATGGAGTCTTGCTTGTTCGGCCATCGCTTTAGCACATTCTGCACTCACCATTCCGTATTGATCCAGTAAGGTGCTGTCGATTCCTAGTTGCGTTTCTTTTGCTTCTCGTTGATAAGCGACTGTTCCTCCTTGGAAATAAGAGGAGCTTCCTTCAAACGCCACGACACTTGCTGCAAACAATCCTCCAGTTAAACTTTCAGCAGAAGCAATCGTAAGTCCTGATTCTTTTAGTAAATCAATAGTGACTTCTTGTAATGTATTGTGGTCTCCGTATCCATAGAAGTATTCTCCTACTTGAGATTGGATAAGTAATTCCATCCCATCAAGAAGTTCTGTACACTCTTCTTCTGTTTCTCCGTTAGCCGTCAAACGAAGCATCACTTCGAATTTACCGGCATATGGCGCAATTGTTGGATTTGTTTGTCCCTCGATTAAATCTTCTAGGATGGTCACTAAGCGTGATTCTCCAATTCCAAAGAATCGTAAATAACGAGACTCGAATAAATCTACCTTGCCCACTTTCTTTCTTAAGAAAGGCAAAACTTCTTTTTGCATCATCATTTTTAGTTCATTTGGTGGTCCAGGTAGAACAATGAATTGACGGTCCTCTTTTTTTCAAAAACCACAGCCAACCGCAAGGCCGTTATGATTTTTTTAAAAAAACAGTACCACCCTCGAATGCGAGTGCCTGTCTCACGATTATTTTTCACTCATGTCGCGATGAGAACGCACGTGAAAAATCGATCACTTTTTTTGAAGAGCTGCCTCATCTTCAACAAGTTTCACTTCTAAAAAAAGCGAGCCAGTACTTGTTTCTGTAATATCATCTGTCGTTGGTCCAAGACCTCCAGATAAAAATAATCAACTCACTTCTTGAAGCGGCTAATTCAATCGCTTCAAGCATTCTTTCTTCATTATCCCCAACCACTTGTTGATAGTATGTTGGAATTGAATTTTTTTGCTAATTCTTGGGCTAGGTATGCACTATTCGTGTTCACAATTTGCCCCATTAGTAACTCTGTACCAACTGCAATGATTTCAGCATTCATAATTTCGCCTTCCTTACACTCTTTTTCGAAAAATAAAAAGCCCAAAACAACTGTTTCAGGCTTTTGTTTGTTATTCTGTTTTAGTAAATGAATCCGCAAATACATGTCGATTCTTTACAAAATAATCCAAACCTGAATAGATTGTAAATACTAAACAACTATAAAGTAAGATTTGTCCGATTGGAATTCCAATGGCCTTAAAGAACAAATCGTCCGTCAATAGGAAAATAATCGCCAACATTTGAGTAGCGGTTTTTACTTTTCCTGGCCAAGCAGCTGCCATGACTTCGCCATCTGTAACTAATAATAATCGAAGCCCCGTTACTGCTAATTCGCGACAAACAATGATGCTCACGACCCACGCAGGCGCTAAGTTAAATGGTACAAGCATAATGAACGCTGTCATCACTAACATTTTGTCCGCTAAAGGATCAGCAAACTTCCCAAAGTTCGTCACTAATTTGTATTTGCGTGCTAAATATCCATCAAGATAATCTGTAAAACTAGCTACTGCGAAAATAATCATTGCCAAAAAGTGGACAACGCTAATTTGTGAGCCCATAAGATTCATCACTCCTAGCGCTTCACTCGGTAAGCACATCAGAATGATAAACACCGGAATCATGAAAATTCGCAAAACCGTTAATTTATTTGGTAAATTCATCGCAATTCTCCTATTGAATCGTGATATAAATTCTTGTAGCGTTTGAACCTTCAGGAATTGTTAGTTCAACACCACCAACAGTAATTGTACCTAATGGAGTATATCCAAAGTCCATACGAATCGTTGTTGTTCCTTCAGGAATCGAACCAGTCACTGTTTGATTCGTTGCTGGAACTCCGTCTGCCACAACTTTACCATCCGCTGAAATTTGTGCCCATAAAGCATTTCTTGCTTCATTTAACACTTTCACGTCTAATGGGAATTTACTTACATTCGCAATATAGTACAATGCATTTCCGTTCGCATATGAATAAGTAACACTTGTCACTTCTGGAGCTGCAGTTGTCGTTGTAGCAACAGTCGTTTCTGCTGCAACAGCTGTTTGTGTTGTAGCTTGAGTCGTTACAGGATTATTGCGTTGTGCACGGTTGCTAAATACGGCTTGTCCGATTGCAAAAATAATCGCTACGATGAACATTCCCAATAAGATTGTTGGGAAGTAATTTTTTAAAGTTGCTGATACTGAAGACCATTTACTCTTGTTTTTATTTAAACGTGTACGATTACTTGAAGAAGTCGTATAAGTTGCCTGTGGAGTTGTCTTCACAACAGCTTGTGGAATTTCAGATGCATGCTCTTCTAATAAAGCCGCTCCATCTAATCCAACTGTGTCAGCAATTTGTTTGATGAACGCGCGTGTATAAAACGCACCTGGCATCAAGTCGAAGTCATTATCTTCAATTGCGATTAAATAACGTTTTTGAATTTTTGTAATTTGTTGCAAGTCATCAAGAGTGTAGCCTTTTAATTGCCTTGCACTTTTTAAAATTTCTCCGATTGTTTGTGTCATTATTTCACCATCTTTTCATTTTCTCATTGAAAAGTATACCATATCTTGAAAATGAAAAAAACAAAAAGAAGTCGCTATGTAGTGTTTAGCCTATTTTACAAACTGAATATATAGTGCATCTTCCTTTGTGTGACCATTTGGAAGATGCGCCTTTAGGGTAAATTGATGTGCTTTCTCATTCCATTCTACTCTAACCATGCCACTAGAAAATTGAATGCTATCGGGAAAAGTCATCTCATCCCCATTAAAAGAAATCTTTTGCCGCACTGTCTGACTCGCCATCTCTAGCAATATATCCATTCGATACCCATCTTCCAGAAGGCGATATTCAAGAGTGTTGTGGGCATGAATTTTGAGTAGCGCAATAATAAGAAAACTGGCAATAGCAAGTAACGCCAGAAACTGAAATAGTAGCGTTCCATTTCTTTTAGGGTTTGTCATTTTTCTTTTCCTTTACTTCTTTCACTTTGACATAAATGACTCGATTTTTCGGTGCAAAATTTAAGTGAAAAGTATTTCCTTGGGTGAGCGTTGTCGAAATCAGTAACCTGCTTCCGTTTCTTTTAATCGAAAGCGAACGAATGCCATACAGAAACGGTTGGTGTCCTCCACTTCCTCCTGCTCCTTTATAAATCTTCCCGCCATCTTTCCAACTAGAAACGAGCGTAATGACCTCTGTTTTCTCAGATACGGTATTTGTAAAATGAGCTGTATAAGGATCGTAGCCGTTAAACGATATCAGTTTAAAACCAGCATAATTAAAATTTATTTGTTGAACAGCAACATGCCATTTAATATCGTCAGGAACATTGAACCGGTCCTTGATTTTTAGAAACGCTGTAGAAAGTCCCATAAACGCTACTAAACTGATGGAAATGATAACGAGTGCGATTAGATGTTCAACGAGGATAAATCCGGACTTTTTTCTCAGTAACCGCATTGATTTGAAACACCTCCTCATGCTCTCCGCAAGAGACCGTTACGACTGTTGGAGAGGACGTTGTATTTACTTTTTCAAGTGTCACCTTTTTCATCTTTTTGAAGTCTTCATTTGGAAAATTTTCAACGCTAGCAGGATAAGTTGCACTGGATTGTAAGTCCATTAACTGCGTGGCTGCAGCATCCAAAAAGCATCCTTTAAGTTGTTGGCGGTGATACAGTTGTCCCATCATAAAACTGATTAAGGACACAATAACGGTCAAAACCATCAGCCCGATTAAGGCTTCCAGCAATACATAGCCTCTACTTTTCGGTAATTTCAACATGATACTTTGCCTCCCCTAACTGAAAAACATAAGTGTACCTGCGATTTTGCCCATCAAACGTCACGGACGAGAACTGGCTAACATTCCCACTATAGGGCTTAAAACCATACGTTTGAACAGAATAACTTCTCATCGTATCTGGAAAGCGAATCTTCTTATCCAATTCTCTAGCTCCGTGACAATTTAATTCCACGATGCCACCCGAGACCGTTACGAATGAACCTTGTCCCGTTGAAATAGCTGTAATCTGCGCTGTATCCATTACTTGCTCAAACTCTCTTAGAAATACTTCTTCCTTCCAATTTACATAGGAGCGACTAATCAAAGGCGGAGTCAGTATGAGTAAGAAGCAAGCAATGGCGAGCGCTATTAAGCATTCAACAAGCGTAAATGCTCTCTTTTTCATAATTATTGTTGTTCAGTCTTATTCTGACGATTTTTCATATGCTTTCTTTTTGATCTTCAGTAATATAATCCTTAGCTCTAAGAGTTTGAACATCAGGTTTTTCCTTAGTATTATTATCTAACATATAAGCTTGTTGTTGGGTCTTTATCACATTTACAATCGCCTCATCAGATTTTTTCTGTGCAGCTTCTCTTTGTTGTGCAATATTTGGGATAATGAGTAGCATCATCAAGCCAATAATAAAGAGGCACACGAGTAATTCGATTAACGTGAAGCCTTTTTTCTTTGTTTTCATTTTCATTTTAATTTCCTCCAATCATCGTTAGTGTCGGTAGTAATAAGATCAGATACATGGAAACGATGAGGAATCCAATCCCCATAAGTAGTAACGGTTGAATCCACTTGATTTTCTTTTCGATGCCTTGGGTAAATTCGTCGAGCATTTGGTCGGCGTATACTTGTAGTTGCACGTCTAATTGCCTTGTCTTTTCTCCTTCTAATACCAGCCAGATAAAATCCTGCCGGAATAGCTTCATCTTCTCAAGCGCCGTAGAAAAAGATTCTCCTTGAATCAGCTGTTCTTCTAGTTTCTGCGCAATCATCTTCGACAATGCGCTTGTTCCTTCTTTTTTGAGTTCGGACACCATCGACAATAGCGACTGCCCATTTCCGAGAAAATACGAGAACTCTCGTGCATACAAAAAAACGTCACGTATTGCTGCGCACTCTTCCCGATAACCGGCAGTGAAATCAACATGCGAAACTGATCATAGGTGTTCTTTCTCTTCCAGTACAAGCGGACTGCAAAAAAATAATGGTTAATAGCACTGTTAGAAATCCTAGCGCCAACTGTGGTAAGTTTTGAAACCCAAGCCATATCCAATATAGGAAACCAGACTGCTTGAGTTGGTCTTCTTGCACCATGCTTGAGAGTTGGTCGAGCAAGAGCATTCGAATACAGAGCACCATTCCAATCACAAACGTAAAAAGAAACGCAGGATACATCATCATCTGCTGCATTTTCTTTTGTTGTTTTTGCTTACGAGTGAGAAACTCTCCAATCGATGCACAGGCTTTCTCGAAGCTACCAAACTGCATGGATAAATAAATTTGCGAAGTATTCGTTTCAGAGTAACCGACCCGTTTCAAGCACTCATCAAAACGCCGTCCTTCTCCAAGCGTATCCCGCATTTGTTCGAGGTCTTTCTTCTCTGCTTCGAATAAATATTCTAGAAATTTGAGTGCCTCATCCAAGCTGAACCCTTCCTGAAGTAAATGCGCCAGTTGAATGAGAAACCGACTTTGAACAGGCCCCTTCCACTTTTTAGATAATTTGATAGGTTTCATAAGTTTTGTCCGTAATGTATCCCAATGCATAAGCCTTCCTCAATACCTTATTAAAAGGATGTACTCTTTCTTCGTCAGTTCCGAATTGCTTCGTTTTAAAGAAATGCGATAATTTTTCATGTGTTTCGATTTCAAATGGTTCCACGCTTTTCTCCGTTTGTTAAATGATTACAATGAAGTTCGCATTCCTTACCGCATAGCCCACAATACCGAGGGAGTAGGCGTTGTGAACAAATCGCGATAATGGTTTGCTCAAGCATCGTTTTACTAACCCCAAGTTCCAAGAGCCTTGCTACCACTCCATTACAGTCTTTTGCGTGAACAGTTGCTAGAATCAAGTGCCCTGTTAAGGCTGCACGAATCGCCATCTTTGCCGTCATTTCGTCTCGGATTTCTCCAATCAGTAAAATATCAGGATGATGACGCAAGCAACTCTTAATGAGTAATTCGTACGTAATTCCAGCCTTCTCGTTAATCTCCGTCTGTAAAAACATCGGCTCATGATACTCCACTGGGTCTTCCATCGTAATCACTTGAAGCGTCTTTTCTTTCATACGCGCCCTAAGCAAAGCATACATCGTACTCGTTTTCCCAGAACTAACAGGCCCGGAAAATAAAATCAAGCCACTCTTATAACGCAGGAACTGTTGCAAGAGCGCCCAGTCCTTTTGGAAAAATAAGTCATCGAACGAATCGACGCCTTTTTCCTTCTTAGACCGATGCAAGAGCCTAATAACCATGGATTCCTTCTGTTTAAAATTCGTAATCACTGATAATCTCAGTTCAATCATCTGGTCCTTTGAAATCTCAAAGGTTAAGGAACCACTCTGCGGTCTTCGTCTCTCTCCTACATCCATTCCAGCTTGATACTTTAAGTACGAAATAAACTGCAAGGCCACTTCGTCTGAAATCTTTCTCAACTCTTTTAACCCATTGACATCTCTTAAATAAAATACATACTCCTCTCCAACCGGTAATAAATGAATATCATCTAATTGGTGTTTAATGGCTTGCGTGAACACTTCCGTTGCTAATTCATTCATTTCCATCGTTCTTCCCCCACTCTTTGACTAGTCATAAAGAACTACGATAAAAAATAAAAAGGAGTCTTTTGGACAACAAAAAAACGTCAAAGAAAATCTCTTCAACGTTTCGAGTTGTTTATCTAATTTTTTTCAAGGTTCCTAGCCCTACACCAACTGCGGCACCTACAGCATCTACAAAGACATCTTGGATGAGCGGTGTACGTCCAGGAGTTACTCCTTGGTGGAATTCATCGGTCATCGCATACAACACTGCGATAAAGAAGGCTAAGAACTGTGGCCATCCTTTTTTACGAACGTGAACACTTAACCCTCTCGTCCATTGATATCCGATAAAGAAGTAAGCTAAAAAATGTGCGGCTTTACGAATGAAAAATTCAATGAACTGCGCATATCCTAAAGAAGGAATACTGATGGTTTTGTCCTGCATATTCAAATTTAATTTTTAGATAAAAATTTCTGAAAAAAAGGTTGCATTGAAGTCCTTTTTGAATCGTCGACACCAGTGACTGATCCTTGTAAGACATACTTGAGCTAATAAAGATTAGTACCATGACTGCAATCGCTAGTGTAATCGCAATGGTTGCTTTTGTTTTCTTGGACATGAAACCTCTCCTTCCTCGTTAACTTTCTTTATTATGGTCAACTCTACTAGTTAAGTCAAGCGTCTTTCCTATTTCTTAAATTCCATAAAAAAATAGATAAAAAAATGTATATTGACGCACTTTTATGAAAGCGTTACAATTAAAGAAAATAATACCTTTTGGGAGGGTATCAAAATGGAACGTTATACTCAAGATTTAAGCTTATTGGTAAAACAAATTCAGCTGCTTGAGGAACAACAGCAGCAACAGAATTACTACAACAATCTCTTCTGCCAGGATCCAAATCCGTACAACAAGTCTTTTGAAGAGATTATCGAGTACTTACTCGGCACAACCGAGTCTACTTTCTTAATGCACCACTTTGAAGATTTTCCACAAGCCCTGTCTTATGACCAGCAGAAAGAATTCCAGAAGCTGCGACACTATTATTTGCGTCATCAAAACGCTCTGCACTGTTTCAACAAACCTTTTTCCAAAGAATGCCACACGCTCACTTCTCTATGGATTAAAGGCATGCGCGGTGATAGCATCATCGATCTCTTCCCTCATCTCGATAGCCTGAGAAATTATTTCCACTTACATTACCAGAAACTTCTAGGCCAACCTACTGTCTCCTACAAAGACGTTTTAGTCTTTACATTTGGCCCACACATTACAGAGTTCTACTACACGCTCATCAAAGAGAGCAAAGATTCTTTCTTGCGCCTTTACAACGATTACTTAGAGTCGTTCCCACAAACCTATATTCCTGTGCACTATTTACATTTATCAAAAGAAGAGACGCTACTTGTTTTAGAGGAGCTGATTACTCTTGCGTCTTCCGTTTTGCCAAAACAAGACTTCTACATCAACTTTGGTCCAAATCCATTTCCTAGTCATTTCCATAATGAACATACAACTTACTTAAACTTGGGTGTATTCACTGATTTTATGACTGCGCTGCATCAATGCTTAAAGCAGCTCGGCAAAGTCTTTCTTCAGGAATACACCCATTCTTTTGCGATAATGCAAAAATCCGATTTCGAACAGCTTCATCTGCACCATTCTATTTTGGAATTTTGTACGCTTCTCCCGATTTTATCCCAAACGATTTCCAAAGCCATTATTAAAACCATTTATCCGGATAAAATAACTGACGAGAAGTTTGTAAATCAAATCCAGGAAGAACTGCTATATCACTATTTTAGAACGAATAAGTTAAACACCAGCATCGAAAGCCATCAACCTTTGCAAGAAATTCTAAAATGCTACATCGAAATGGAAATCGAGGAAGACTGGTTCAATGGTGCCTTTCCTTCCATTGAACTCTCGCATGAGTGGAACGTTCGCTCTAATGAGTGCTTGCATAAAGTTCCTTCGACGCATATGGATGGGCTACTTCGTCATATTCACTGGACTCAAGGCGAACTCGGAAATGCCTTTGGTAAATTACTAGGCCTCTTCTCCATCTTCTGCAGTGGTCTGCCAAAAGAACCATATGATCATCCATTCTCAGAATTTCTCGAGCACTTCTCATCAGATCAACTGCGAAGATGGCATCCAACCTATCAATTAATCGAGCATTTGCGAATGAATCCTGAATCGACGAAATGCTGCTGGGTATTCTTTAAACAGAAGTTGAATGAATTCAAATAAGTCAAAATTATCATATATGATAATTTATATTTTATGATCATTACCAAATATGGTAATTACCATATTTGGTAATGTCATATTAAAAAAAGATCCCATCAACAAATTTTTGCTGATGGGATCTTCATTTTATAATGCTGTAAATTGATCTGGACGTTTTGTAGGAATCGTTGTAGCTCCGTGTTTTTGAAGCCATACAATATCGTACCACCGGTTAAATTTGCAGCCACATTTTTTGAAGTGCCCGCATTCTTCAAACCCTAAATATTTATGGTAGTTTACACTATTCATCGTTAAGTACTCATCTTCCACTTCTGGAACGGCTACACAAGCATAAATGTTTTGGTACCCTAACTCTAGTAATTTCTCTTCTAAAGCGGCATATAACAATTTACCATAGCCTTTTCTTTGATGATTCAAGCTAATATAAATACTGACTTCTGTGGACCAATCAAAGGCGGCACGTGCTGAGAATCGTCCAGCATACGCATATCCGACGACTTCTCCGTCCTCTTCTAACACCAGATACGGAAAGTTCTCTAATGTTTTCTGGATACGTCCTTCAAACTCTTCCACGCTAGGCACCACTTCTTCAAAGGTGATAGCTGTCGTCTCTACATAAGGGGCATAGATAGCTTGAATAGCTGTTGCATCTTCCACTGTTGCTACTCGTAACAATACATTACTCATTGGCTGTTGAAAGTTCCACTGGAGGAACTGTAACTCCTTTTAATAATTTATGAACGGGACATTGACGCTCTGCTGCTTCTAGAATTTCGCGGGCTAATGCTTCGTCTCTACCTGGCATTGCAACAAACGGATGGATGGAATAGATAGCCTTCTCCCTCTGAATCCAATGTCAAATCAATCTTCACTTCTACCTTGCTCTTATGCTCTAATTTCATGCGTTTTTCTACAAATTCAATCGACGCATTTAAGCAAGTGGCATAGGCTAAGGCAAATAATTGTTCTGGATTCGTTCCAACTTCTGCACTTCTTGGCGATGAAATCTGTGTGCTAAAGTCTTTGTCTCCATTTCCTTTAGTGTACGCTACACCTGTTAGCCCGTCTTCGTTAACGGCCGTTGTTGTATATAAAATTTTCTCCATGCTCTCACCTCATGCAAGTTTCTCTTTGTAGAATAGCACATTCCTAAAAACAAAAGCTATCCTAACAAACTGTTAAGATAGCTCTTTTTGCATTATAACCATTCATTATATTTTTTTAATATACGCT
>BNJT01000896.1_pt1 | contig 91428 bp, 70 predicted proteins | sample 8540491 | NCBI WGS metagenome assembly BNJT01 (sample SAMD00202455, study PRJDB9452) | human saliva metagenome | host: Homo sapiens | reverse complement strand
GCTGATGTACCTTAGGTATATGGGTGTGTGGATAGAGCTATATAGAATAGCGAAGGAGGCTATATAGCTTTAGACTGATTCCTATATAGCTTTCGGTGTGAAGCTATATAGCTTTGTGAAGTGACCTCTATTAGATTATTGCTCCGCATAGGGATAAAAGTTGTGGACGAGTGGCAGATAATTTTGGACTACGTACGTGGCTCTAATATCTACGTACGTGGATATTTGGATTTACGTGCCTGGTCTTTAAGACCACGTACATAGGCAGAAGAAAACCACTACGTGAAGGTGCTTTTTTCTTCACGAGAACGATGCTTTTCCCTCCGCTGGACAAGAGGAATACTCGCGATAAGGCGAAGGGCGTGCGTGTCTCTTCGGAGAGGCCTATCGGGGAGCTGGGTGCGTGATGCCTTGGCGCTCTAAATGGCGGGCAGGACTTGCGGCAACAGGCTCCACAGATGCAGTGAGCCCCACACGCCCCCGATAGTCGGGGAGGTGTGGGGCTCACGGTATATAGAATCGTAGGGAGCGGAGGCCTAGTATTCTTCGCCGCCGGACTCTGCGCCCGTACCGTTGTAGAGGCTGATGAAGTCAGCTGCGACCTTGAGCCATTCCTTCGTGCCGAGGGCTTCCATCAGGTGGTTAGCCATCTTCAGGTAGTCGCTACGGAGGTCGTTGAGGTCCAGGGGCTTGTTTTCGGGGGCTGACTTCAGCTCGTCGGTGAATTCGCGCGTGCCACATACGAAGAAGGGTACGCTGGCTTCGAAGAGCTTCTTACCACCTTCGCTGGTGAAGTTCTTGTTGGGCGCATAGAAGGGAGCGGGCTGGCCCTCCACAAGCTTACCCTTGGGAGCGTGGTAGAAGACAAAGTGCAGGTTGAACTTCGAGATCTTCTTGAACTGCAGGTAGCCCTTCATACCGATAGGCTCGGTGTCGGGGAGGAACTTAGCCTGCTTGTCTTCGGGGTCTTGCTTGCGGCTCTTCTGTACGCTCTTATCCCAGGGGTCGCTGTCGCAATACTCGTAGTGCATCAGCTCAGGAGTCTTGTCGAGCGTGAAGTCAATAGGCTCATCTCCGTCGAATGCCTTGACATCGCTGGGGTAGATGAAGAGCTGATACTGGCTACGGACCTTGGGATCAGCGTAGGCGCCATTGACCAGCTTGCCCGATGCGTCATAGTAGTTTACCCAGAGAGCGTAGTCGGGGGCTGCGGAGGTCACGCTGCCATAGCTCATCATCTCGGTGCCGATGAAGCGCTCAGGGCTTCCCTTCTCAAGCTGCCAGCTATCGCCCTGCTTGACGAAGGTCATGATCTGCTCTTGGGAGAGGAGCGAGAAGTTCAGCTTGGCGTTGTTAGGGGATGTAGTGGACACCCTTCTGGGAGTGGAGGTGCGATTCGCCGAAGCGGAGGACGACCTTCGTGATCTCGGGTAGCTCACCTTCCTTGGGCTTGGGGGTAGGCTTGACATCTTCCTTCTTGTCGGGAGGAGTGGGCTTAGGTTCGTCGGACTTCTTGGCACAAGAGGCGAAGAGGGAGGCTCCCACGAAGAGAAGGGCGAGAGCGCGTGCAGTGCTGCTTATTTTCTTCATACTGCTGAGGGTTGATTATAAGGATTATGGTTATGGATTACATGTGGAAGGAGCTGTCGTCATTGCCAGGCTCGGAGGTCTCGTCATTCTCCTTCATCTCATCGGGAGTCTTCTTGAAGGCGCGAGCCATATCGCTCCAGTAGCGGGCGGGGTACTTCAGCAGGTCACGCTTGTTGGCGATGACGCGTACAGGCAGGAGGACTTCGAAGACGGTCGTCCACTGGATGCTGGGCTCAGGCTGGTAGGACTCGGAGCTGATGAGGCCGTGCTGATCGTGCTTGAAGAACTTCGACCCCGTGCTCTGCTTGAGGCTGATCTTGAGGTAGAAGGAGGCCAGCTGGCTGGGTGAACCCTTTTCGTCCCAGTCCCAGTCGCGGTCGAGGAACTTGAAGTGGCCCTTCATCCCGATCTTGTTGAGGTTCTGCGTGCCAGGGATGCGCAGGAGGTGGTCCTTAGCATCGCCGTCGCCCTTCATCTCATAGTAGGGATCCTTGGTGTCACGGTAGACGTACTCGAAGATGGCCTTGGTGCGCTGCTCCAGCGTCGTAGTGGGGATGCTGGGCTTGGCCTTGGTGTAGTGGTCCCACGCGATGGGCTTGTCCGTACGCAGATCCTTGACTTCGTGGATAGCGCCCGTAGCGTCCTTCTCTGCGATAGTGAAGAAGATCTGGTAGTGGTCGCTGAGCTCGGTGAGCACGTCGTTCACGCGGTTGCCCTTAGCGTCCTTGAAGGTGAAGAGCATGCCGAAGAGCGCCCCACCCTGATGGGCCTGGAAGTAGGGCATATCCTTGAGCTTGTCTTCCCACGTCAGCGTGACCTTACCACCGCCATCATTGCGGAGGGTGAAGCGCTGCTCCTGTGGGTAGAAGAGACCACGACGGACATTGTTGCCGTGCATATTGCCGTGACCGTGGTCGTGACCTTCCTTGATGAGGACATCACAGGTCGCCCACTCGAAGGTGCGTGGTGTGGGTGAAGGCTTGGGCTGAGGAGTCGGTGTGGGTGTCGGTGTGGGCTTGGGAGTAGGCTGGGGCGTGTCGCCCTTAGAGCCGCAAGCCGCGAGCCCTGCGGAGAGGCCGAGGGCAAGCATCCAGGCTGCTGCCTGGCTACGATACGTACGCATAGTCTGATGTATTGATGATTAGGTGATAAATAGTCGGTGCTACATACGCGCCTTAGGGTCAAGCTGCATGCCGCCATCGAAGAGTGCTTGGCGGATAGCGGTGGCTGAGCCACCCGTCTCTCGGGCGATATCGGCAGCGCACTTGTCGGGCGAGCCATCGGCGTCGGCGATGACGCGGAAGGGGAGCTTGAGGTTGATGTCCGTGACTGTCCAAGCGTCGTGACGCTCATTGAACTCCCCAAGAGATGATCAGGTGCAGGCCCGATATACTTACTGCCGACGGTGATATGCACGAGGGTCAGCTGCATCTGGAAGGTGATGTCGGAGCGTAGGAACTGGAACCATCCCTTCAGCCCTGTCCTGTCGAGCGGTGCCGTGGGGTCAAGTGAGCGGCGCTGACGCAGGAAGCCTACAGTACGCTGCTGCTTGGTCTCGGGATCGGTGTACTCCTCTCCGAGGGTCAGCTCGATGGGGTCGGTGTCGCGGTAAGTGAAGTGGAAGACGTCGGGCGAGAGACGCTTGAGGTCATTCGGGCGAAAGCGCTTGTAGGGATCGCTCTCGCGGTAGTTCGGTGCGGTCTCAGGCTGCTTGTTGCCCGCATCATCGAGGATGTAGGTGAACTCCTCGTAGGGCTTGCCGTCGAGATGCGTCGGGTAGCTGAAGCGCCCGATGCGGTCAACATTCATGATCTGGAAGAAGTGCTGGTGGATAGTCAGCATGCTCCCCTCTTCGTCGTCAGGGAAGAAGCCGATGAACTGGTAGTTCATCAGCTCGCGCTTATCGTTGTAGTAGCGCATCTCCAGCGTATAGTAGAGGTCCTTTCCCTTGATGACGTCGAAGGACTGGCGGTCGCCGTAGAAGGTGATACTACCCGTCTGCCCCGAGGAGCGGCGCAGGTCGATGGCCTGGTAGACGGGGAGGATATCATTGTGTCGCTGGTCATAGGCCTCGACGTAGTTGCCCGAGGGGTGCATTCGCCCGAGGCGCAGGACGATGAGTGCGCGTGCCCATTCTTCGTGTCCCTTGATCATATCCTCGACCGTGGGCTCCACGGCCTTGACTTGACAGGAGGGGAGGAAGAGAGCGAAGACGCTCAGAAGGAGGGCGAGCATCGAGGTGAGACGCTGACGGCGTAGGGTCATAAGGAGGGTGGTCATAGTCGTCACTTGGGGGATTAGAAGTACAGGATAGTACGGAGGGTCACACTGCGTCCAGGCGCATGGGCATAGTAGCGGAAGCGGTCGGAGGCTTCCTTGTAGAGGGCGTTGAGCGTGTTCTCCGAGGAGAGCAAGAAGCGCAGAGAGCGGCGTGCATCGAGGGTATAGCGAAGCTCACCCTGCAGGCCCAAGAGAAAGTAGCCTGCGGGCATATCGGATACCAACTCGTGCTCGGGGTCGAAGCGCGTCTGCTTAGCTACGCTGATGCCTTCGGCGCTGAGGCGACTCTGCCAGCGGCCTGTGCTGCCCCAGCTTCTCGTCCACTGTGCCCCGAGAGTATAGCGGTCGGCAGGCATGAAGGGTAGCCAAGTGCCATGGGAGACATTGCGCCCGCGGATCCACTCGCCCTTAGCGGTGAAGGTCAGCTCCTCGGTGGGGCGCGCTGTCAGCGTGAGATCGCCACCCCAGAAGCGGCAGTCGTCTTGCTCGAAGGCGAAGATGGGGTAGACACCGCTCCAGTGGACGTGAATCCCGTTCTCACCCTTGTTCTTATTCGGAGCATCGTAGATATAGTTGTCGATGTGCTGGTAGAAGATGCTGGGCTCGATGGTCAGCCAATCCTTGCGGTAGTCGAGAGAGAGGATCGCCTTGTAGCCGTGCTCGCTACGGAGGGTGCGGTCCCCGAGGCTCCAGGAGCCGCCGTGGTGCAGGCCATTGCTGTACAGCTCATTGACGTCGGGAGCACGCCAAGCCAGCCCGAGGCTGGCACGGGCAGCAAGGCCTTCGCTGAAGCGGTAGTGCGCCCCGAGGCTCCCCGTCATATTGGTGTAGGTATTCTTCTCGCCATAGCGTAGACGGCGCCAGTCACGGCCAGCGGCATCGGTGATGCGGTGGTCATAGCGCAGACCAGCCTCGAGAAGGAGGGCATCAAAGCGTGCCTTCTGCACGACATAGGCTGCGAGGTTGAGCGTGGCGAAGTTCGGGATAAAGGGCGTCGCAGCCGTACCTGGCTGGTTTGTATTACGCTGGAAGAGGTGCGAGAGTCCTACCTGAGTCACCCAGTCGGGACGTGCCCAGCGTAGGCGGTAGCGCAGGTCAGTCGTGTAGGGTCGAGAGGATGAGGGTCCATGACGGGGGTCTGTGTCCAGACATCGACCTTGCGATTCTCGTACTCACGTCGGTGGTTGTCTTGGTAGGCTGCCCAGAGGCGAAGCTCCTGATTGTCGTCGAGCTGGTAGGTGACGTCGCCCTTGATGAGCAGGTGACGGGCGCGCTGACGAGGTGCCTTGATATGGTAGGAGAAGGGCGTGATGTTGATGGGGTTGGGGCGTCCAGCAGCGAAGACCTGCTGTAGCTCGAAGAGGTCACCGATGTGCGAACCGATGAAGACCCCGCTCTCTGTCGAGTAAAGACTCCCGTAGAGCGTAGCACGCAGGCGGTCCTTGGTGTAGCCGGTGAAGAGCGAGGCACTCCATTCCTCCAGCCCCGTATTATTCAGCAGATAGTCTGCAGTGCCGTAGTCGCCTGCACGGCGATAAGAACCCTGCACGCGCAGGCCGAAGCCATGCTGTCCGCCCTCGAGACTGCCCGAAGCGTCTACACCTCGACCGTTGGTCGTGTAGCCGAGGTTGGCGTGACCTCGGTAGGAGAATTCGTTGGCTGTGGGAAGGGGAGAGGGATTGATGAGGACGACACCGCCGAGGGCTCCTGCACCATAGCGTACGGCTTCGGCACCCTTGATGACCTCGACCTGACCTGCGCCCGTGTGGTCTACTTCGGGAGCGTGGTCGGCACCCCAGCTCTGGCTCTCGAGGCGGACACCATTGCTGATGAGGAGGATACGGCTGCTGTGCATCCCCTGGATCATAGGCTTGGAGATCGTCGCACCGCTCTTGATGGAGCTGACACCCGGCAGGGCCTCCAGCAGACGCGCGATGGACTTCTCACTCTGCGCCTGCAGGTGGGCAGTGCGTAAGATCGTGCTCTGCTGGGTAAGTGAACTTTCTCGCCCCGCACCCGTGACGGTCACACCCTCCAGATGGCGCTCGCTGCGCGGCTCGAGGGCGATGATGAGGGGCTTGCCTTCGGTGGGAAGGGAATAGCTGTGCTCACGTATCGTCTGATAGCCTGGCTTAGCGAGGCTGAGGACGATGGTGCTTCCTGTGCTGGCAGGGAGTGAGAGCTGGCAGCGCCCTTCGGCATCCGTGCTGGTCGAAGGCCCTCGCTTGAGGTGGAGGGATACGGAGGGAATAGGGTGCTGCGTCTTGGCGTCACGCACCAAGATGAGTAGTTGCCTAACGACTTGCGCTCGCGCTTCGGGGGCTGCCCCAAGCGCACAGAGGAGCAAGAGGGATAGGCAAGCAGTAGAATTCTTCTGGACATAGCTTGCCATGTAGAGGTAAATAAGGTGAACGTAAGGTCGGAGCAGGCGTGGGGGATGTGCTTTCCTCGTGGTCGCTGAGGCCTATGGGTTCTGGTTGGTACATATGGCAGGGAGTTTGGTTAAGGACTTCATCGCCACATGCGGAGGCAAAGTTAAGGCAATTCTTCACATGGGCAAAAGTCGCCCCTGGCACCTCCCTATGAGGCTCGGATAGTTATGGGGATTGCCTATGCTTTTTGATCCTTTGACGGGCTGCTCTTCTTGTAGTGAAGAGCGGGCTTCTACAGGGTGGGGATATGAACCAATAGTGGTCCACGCTCCGACCAGTAGTGGTTCGTACCACCCTCGTATAGTGCATTGCAGAGCGAGGAGCGGGAGGTGGGGAAAAGTAAGCGCCCCAGTCGGTAGCAGGACTATCGGCTGGGGCGCTTCGTTAGGTGGGGAAGAAGGGCTGGCTACTTCTCGCGAATGAAGATGTTGATGGGCGTACCGGAGAAGTCCCAGTGCGCACGGATCTGATTCTCAAGGAAGCGGCGATAAGGCTCCTTGACCCACTGGGGGAGGTTCGCGAAGAAGGCGAAGCTGGGCACCGCTGTGGGGAGCTGCATGACGTACTTGATCTTGATGTACTTGCCCTTCGTGGCAGGGGGAGGTGTGGCCTCGATGATGGGGAGCATGACCTCGTTGAGCTTCGAGGTGGGGATGCGCTTGCTGCGACGCTCGTAGACCTGCTGGACTTCCTCGAGGACCTTGAAGATACGCTGCTTCGTCAGGGCCGAGATGAAGATAATGGGGAAGTCGGTGAAGGGTGCGAGTCGCTCGCGGATAGCGTTCTCGAAGGTCTTGATGACGGCATTGCTCTTGTCCTCGACGAGGTCCCACTTATTCACGCAGACGATGAGCCCCTTGCTATTCTTTTGGATGAGCGAGAAGATATTGAGGTCCTGGCTCTCGATCCCGCGGGTGGCATCGAGCATAAGGATACATACGTCGGAGTTCTCGATAGCGCGGATGGAGCGAATGACCGAGTAGTACTCGAGATCTTCGTTGACCTTGCCACGCTTGCGGATACCAGCGGTATCGACGAGGTAGAAGTTCATGCCGAACTTCGTGTAGTGCGTGTAGATCGAGTCGCGCGTGGTGCCTGCTACGTTGGTGACGATGTTGCGCTCCTCACCGATGAAGGCATTGACGAGCGAAGACTTACCCGCGTTGGGTCGGCCGACGATAGCGATACGTGGAGCATCGAGGGTCTCGTCGACGTATTCGCCTTCGGGGAGGTTCTTCGTGATGGCATCGAGGAGGTCACCCGTACCGCTACCGCTGACTGCGGAGATAGGTATAGGATCACCGAGACCGAAGCTGTAGAACTCAGCCGCCTCGTAGTGCTGGGCAAAGTTGTCCGCCTTGTTCGCTACGAGGAGGACGGGCTTCTTCGTGCGGCGGAGCTTGGCAGCGACCTCATCGTCAAGGTCGGTGATGCCGCTCTCGACGTCGACGACGAAGAGGATGACATCAGCTTCCTCCATGGCAATCTCCACTTGCTTGTTGATCTCGCCTTCGAAGATATCTTCGCTACCTACTACCCAACCGCCGGTATCGACGATGGAGAACTCGCGGTCGAGCCATGATACCTTGCCGTACTGGCGGTCACGGGTCGTACCTGCCTCTTCGCTGACGATGGCCCCACGGGTCTGCGTCAAGCGATTGAAGAGGGTGGACTTCCCTACGTTGGGGCGCCCTACTATTGCTACTAAATGACTCATATCTGATGCTGTGATTGGTGGGTGAGGCTTACCGCTCTTAGTCGAGGCGGTAGCCGTAGGCACGGAGGATCTTGTCGCGGTTGCGCCAGTCCTTCTCTACCTTGACAAAGAGCTCAAGGAAGATCTTCTTCTCGAAGAATCGCTCCATGTCGCGACGTGCCATCGTGCCGACCTTCTTCAGGGCGACACCGCGGTGGCCGATGATGATGCCCTTCTGGCTGTCGCGCTCGACGACGATGAGGGCCTGGATGTGGATGCGCTCGTCCTCTTCCTTGAAGGATTCGACGACGACTTCGACGGAATAGGGGATCTCCTTCTTATAGTAGAGGAGGATCTTCTCACGGATGATCTCGGTGACGAAGAAGCGCGCGGGGCGGTCGGTCAGTGCATCCTTATCGAAGTAGGGAGGAGAGGGGGGGATGAGGCTCTCGATGCGCTTCTTCAAGGGCTGGACATTGAAGTTGTTGAGCGCAGAGATGGGGATGATCTCCGCCTGAGGAAGCTCCTTGTGCCAGCGCTCCACGAGCTCGACGAGCTTGTCCTGAGTCGTGAGGTCTACCTTATTAATAAGGAGGAGTACGGGGCACTTGACACCACGGACGCGCTCGAGGAAGAACTCATTCTTATCGGCCGTCTCGACCGTGTCGGTGACGTAGAGTAGGACGTCAGCATCACCGAGAGCCGACTCGGAGAACTCGAGCATGCTCTCCTGGAGCTTGTAGTTCGGGCGCAGTACCCCAGGGGTGTCGCTGTAGACGATCTGCAGCTCGGGGGTATTGACGATGCCCATGATGCGGTGACGCGTCGTCTGGGCCTTGGAGGTGATGATCGATACGCGCTCGCCGACCAGGAGGTTCATCAGGGTGGACTTCCCTACGTTGGGGTTGCCCACGATATTGACGAAGCCTGAGCGGTGCGTGACTTCTTGCTTGTCTTCCATCGTCCGGAGTGTGGAGGGGTAGGAATGAAAGACCTTGCCCGTCCTCTCCCAGCGAAGGGAAGAGTGGCAGGCAAGGTCTATCGTATGGGGAGATTAGTTCTTAGGATCGTAAGCCCACTTGACGTAGACTGCACCCCAGGTGAAGCCTGCGCCGAAGGACGTGAGGATGAGGTTGTCACCCTTTTTGAGCTGCTTCTCGAACTCCCAGATGCAGAGGGGGATCGTAGCCGAGCTGGTGTTGCCTCGGTACTCGATGTTGACCATCACGCGGTCCAGAGGTACCTGCATCTCACGCGCTACAGCGTCGATGATACGGAGGTTGGCCTGGTGGGGGACGACCCAAGCAATGTCGTCATAGCTGAGTCCGTTGCGCTCCATGATGGTGCGGCAGCTGGAGGACATGCCCTTGACGGCCTGCTTGAAGACGGCTGCACCCTCCTGATAGACGAAGTGCTCACGGCGATCAACCGTCTCGTGGGAGGCAGGGCTGGCCGAGCCCCCGGACTTCATGATGAGATTGGTGCGACCCGTACCATCCGTGCGGAAGTAAGAGTCGAGTACACCTTCGTTCTCCTCAGTAGGCTCGAGGAGTACGCAAGCAGCGCCGTCGCCGAAGAGAGGGCACGTAGCGCGGTCGGTGTAGTCGGTGATGGCGGTCATCTTCTCAGCGGCAAGCACGATGATGCGCTTGTAGCGGCCTGAGCGGATGTAGTTGGCACCAGCTTCGAGCGCGTAGATGAAGCTGGGACAAGCAGCCTGCATGTCGAAGGTAAAGGCGTTGACGCAACCTGTCTCGAAGGCTACGATAGAAGCCGTCGTGGGGAAGTGGTAGTCAGCCGTATTCGTAGCCACGATGATCCCGTCGATGGTGGCGGGGTCAATGTTGTTGCGAGAGAAGAGGTCCTTGACGGCTTCGACGCCGAGGAAGGAAGCACCCTTCGCGGGGTCCTTGAGGATACGACGCTCGCGGATCCCGACACGGGTCATGATCCACTCGTTGTTGGTATCGACCATCTTCTCGAGGTCGGCATTGGTTATCTTATCTTCAGGGAGATACCCTCCGACAGCCGTGATGGCTGCGTTGATGATACTCATAGGTTAGTTGGATATACTGATGTAGATTAATTTCAATCGCCTTAGCTTGTCGCTCACGAAGTTACAAAAAAAGCCCCAAAGGGGATACCTTGGGGCTTTTCTTTGTGTTGGCTAAGCGGGGCTTAAGCCTGCTCGATAGCGAGCTTACCGCGGTAGTAGCCGCACTCACCACATACCGTGTGGTAGATGTGCCATGCACCGCAGTTAGCGCACTTAGCGAGCGTAGGCATAGCTGCCTTATCATGAGTACGGCGCTTAGCGGTACGCGTCTTGGACTGTCTTCTTTTAGGATGTGCCATAAATCTTATTTTGTTTTAATTACTAATCTCGCTTGAGAGCCTTGAGTGCAGCCCAGCGCTCGTCGATCCCCTCATCATCGAGGGTGGGAGCGGGGCCTTCGGCTTCGTCGCGCACTTCATCGGTAGAGACGCGGGCATAGGCCGACATCATCTCCTCATTGCACTCGCCCTCGAGATGCATTCGCTGTAGGGGAAGGCTCAGGATGATATCCTCATAGAGGACCCACTCCAAGTCGAGCACCCCATCTTGCTCAGAGACGACGAGGATCTCGTCCTTCTCCTCAAGGGCTTCATTGCCGAACTTGACTATAAGCTCGCGCTCGGACTCTACATCTATATCTACTGGGTCAAGGCAGCGATCACAGTCGACCACCACATACCCCTCATAGTAGAGGTCCAAGCTAAAGACGTCTCCCGTACGGCGTAGGCGTAGGTCTACATCGACCTCACCGCCGTGTACGCTACCCTCCGATAGGCGCTCGAAGTAGCTGTCTTCGAGGAGCCAAGTGTACTCGTGATCGCCCTCCGGGAGACTCCGTAGATTGATCTTGTACTGGTCGGTATGCATGGGTGACTCTTAAACTATGCGTAAAAATCTGCGCAAAGATACACAAAAGCCCCCATTCCCACAATTAAAAAGTGAGCAATGTTTGCCAGCTCTTCAGGGGAGCAGGCTATGCGAGGGCGATGACTAAGGGAGGAGACCGCGGGAGCGCCCGTCGGCGATGGTCTCGCGAAGTCCTTCCTCAAGGTTCTTGCTTGGGGTGAAGCCCAGAGCAAAGAGTGGTGAGGGATCGCAGCGCCAGTTGCGCTGTGCGAGGATCGGGTACTTGTCCCGATTGAGTGGTGTCGTCTGCCCTGTGATGGCTGCTCGGAGCGAGCCGAAGAGGCAGGTGAGGCGCACCAGTGGCAGGGGAATACGTATATGGAATACGTGCTTGCGACCCAGCAGACGCTGAGCCAGATGACCGAACTCTCGGTCGGTATAGGTGTCACCGTCGGCTACGATATAGCGCTGACCGCGGGCACGCTCATCGCGCAGCACAAAGAGGGCAGCACGGGCAACATCTCCGCCATAGACGAAGGTCAGGTACTGTTTGCGCAGGCCAGACATTGCATTGATGCCACGGGCGATGCTCTGTAGGCGATGAGGTAATCCTTGTCCCCAGGGCCATAGACGCCTGTGGGGAGGAGGATCGTGAAGGGGAGACCCGACTGCTCGGTGTAGTGCTCTGCGAGGCACTTACTACGGCCGTAGCGGGTATTGGGCTTCTGAGGAAGCTCGGCATGCAGGGCTTCGTCGGGGCCAGCTATATTGCCGTAGCTACTGAGGCTACTCATCAGGACGAAGCGCTTGGGGTGCTCCGAGAGACGGCTGAGTGCGTGGAGCAGTCGGCGCGTATGCTCGGCGTTGACCTCTGCGAACTCCTCGAGGCGGGCGGTCTTCGTGATGCCCGCATTGTGGATGACGTAGTCCCACTGGGGACCGCCTTCCTCTAAGGGGCGGACCGAGTCGAGAGCACCGAAGAGCTGCTCCTCATCATAGTAGTCGACTTCAAGCAGCTTGACCCCTTGCTTCTCAAGGCGGGTCTTGTCACTGTCCTTACGTACAGCGGCCCATACCTCGTAGCCCGCGTCGAGAGCTTGGCGGACGAGATGGCTGCCGATGAAGCCAGAGGCTCCGGTGATGAGTAGACGCTCCATGGTGATCGTGACGGTCGTGTGGGCTTAGAAGATGGAGAAGTGCACGTAGCGCTTGGGGTTCTCCTGCAGGTCACGCATGAGACGGTCTGCACTGCCTACGAGGCTGTCGAGGCGGTTGTAGAGCGAGGGGTCGTTGAGGAGAAGACCTGCGGTATTGTCCTTGCCACGGAGCTGCTGGGATACCATCTGAAGCTGAGCCGTCGTCTCCTGAAGGCTGAGCATCAGCGAGTCAAGGCGCATCGAGGAGAGCTGACCAGAGAAGTTCGCAAGGTTGGAGCTCATGTGCCCGACGTTGTCGAGGACGGGGCCGAGGCTGCGGCTCGTGCGGTTCAGCCCAGTCATCATGCCGTGCAGCTGCTGTGTAGATGCACTCAGCCCGTAGAGCATGCTGTCGATGCTCTTGTCGTTGAGCAGGGCATTCAGGCGCTCCAGCGTGTTGGTGATCGTGGGCATCATCCCTGCGATGGCGGGGAGGATCTTCTCAGAGACGGAGGATAGGAGTCCGTCGCCTGCGTCTTGGCTGGCGATGGTGTCACCCTCGCTGAGGTAGGTCTGGCTCTGAGGGTTGATGACGAGCACGAGCTCGGCGCTCCCGAGAGGATTCGACTTGATCTTTAGCTGACTCCCTACGGGGATGCGCATATCGTCATCGAGCGCCAGCTCGAGGGTCGCACCATAGCCACGGGCATAGTCGAAGGCCACCGAGCGGACGTTGCCCACCTTGAAGCCACTGGCTTCGACGGGAGCTGCTGCGGAGATGCCGCTGAGGTTGTCGAAGTGGGCGTAGTAAGTCGAGGTCTTCTTAAAGACTTCGATGCCCTTGAGGAAGTTGACCCCGATGTAGCCGAGGGCAACAGCGACGATGGCCAGCAGGCCGATCTGTACCTCTTTCTTTATCTTCATATGTATCTTATTTCTATAGATGTCGAGTGTGTGGGTGTCGCTTAGAGGCGCGTCTTGCCTTGGTAGCGTACGATGTAGGCATCGCGGTAAGTGCGGGGGAGGGCACGAAGCTGCTTCTGCGCTTCTGCCTTCGAGCTCGTGGGAGCGAGTAGATATATGTACGCTCGCCCGACCTTCACACGCTCTACAGAGGTGGGGAGCTTGCGGAAGCGCGCATCTTTCGTGTCGATCTTATCGGGGCTGGAGAGGAACTGGACACGATACGTGATCCCTGATTCGGAGGCCTTCGCTTCACTCTCCTTCTTGGTCTGCTCCTGCTTGCGCTCCGTCGTCTTCTCCTTGCTACGCTCACGACTCTTATTCATCGCACGCTCTACCTCTGCTCGGGGACAGGTGTCCTTGTCTGTGGTAGGCTCTTCGGCGGTCTCGTCGCTAGCAGTAGCGGTCTCTTCCTTCTTCGTCTCGGTGCTGTCGGCCTCCTTGCTGTCCTGGGTCTTCGTGCTCTTGCCACGGTAGCTGCGGTAGTAAGAGCTGAAGCCTGCGGCGATGGCTGAGGCGAGTGACTGCTGGCCTGCTGTGCTAAGCATGAAGGAGGCTTCGTTGGCATTCGAGAGGAAGCCGATCTCGGTGAGGATGCTGGGCATAGCCGACTGGCTCAGTACCCAGAGGATGTCCTGACGGACGCCACGGCTGTAGCGTCCTGCGGAGCGGTACTGGCGCTGAATCTTGTTTGCCAGCTCGATGCTCTTATTGAAGTAAGCATCTTGCATGAGGTCAAACATGATATAGCTCTCCGTCGATGTCGGGTCGAAGCCCTTGTAAGTCGTCTTATAGTTGCTCTCCAGGAGCATCGCCTTGTTCTCGCGCATCGCCACGCTGAGGTTGTTGGCGAACTTTGCTATCCCCAGTACATAGGTCTCCGTACCGTGGACGTCCTTCGACGGTGCGCTGTTGACGTGGATGCTGAGCATGAGGGAGGCCTTCTGCTTATTGGCAAAGTCTGCACGGGCCTGCAGGCCGACGAAGACGTCGGTGCTTCGGGTGTAGAGTACACGTACCTCGGGGTGCGCTGCCTGGATCTTGCTGCCGACGAGCTTGGCTACCGCGAGGGTGATATCCTTCTCCTTGCCACCATTCCCTACGGTACCAGAGTCCTTCCCCCCGTGACCAGCGTCGATGACGACGGTAAAGAGGCGCTGGGCTTGCATCCCGAGAGGAGCAAGAGCGAGACAGAGGAGGAGCGTAAGTATCGAGGCGCGGATGTAGCGTGTAGCGTGGATCTCAGCGAGCGGCATATGCTTGGGAGGAGCTGTGTAGGCTCTACGAACAATGATTTATTTAATAACGCAAAGATACAACGCTTTTGTAAAAGGGGACTTGTGTCCTCGCGGAAGATAATGCGAAGACCCCTCCCTCACGACTGCAACCGGCGTGAGGGAGGGGTCTTCTTCGTTGTGGGTACTCGTAGTGTGCTCTACTATTATTATATAGCGAGGATGTAGCGCAGGATGAGGAGTGCCGAGACGATGTAGAGGGTGATGGAGACCTGACGCCACTGGCCGCTGAGGAGCTTGACCAGCGTGTAGGAGATGAGCCCGAGGGCCATCCCTTCGGCGATGTTGTAGGTCAGCACCATCGTCAGTACGGTGATGAAGCTGGGTAGTGCCTCGGAGATATCCATGAGGTCGATATCCTGGATAGAGCTCAGCATCAGCACACCTACCAGCACGAGAGCACCCGTCGTGGCTGCAGAGGGGATGAGCAGGAAGAGGGGGGAGAGGAAGAGTGCGAGGATGAAGAGCACAGCCGTAGACAGTGCGGTCATACCCGTGCGACCGCCCTCGGCGATACCTGCACCGCTCTCTACGAAGGTCGTCACGGTCGACGTACCGCAGACAGCACCGAAGGAGGTGGCCAGAGCGTCAGCCATCATCGCCTGCTTGATGTTCTTCACGTTGCCTTCGCTGTCCATCATCTCAGTCTTAGCAGCAGCACCGATGAGCGTACCCACGGTGTTGAAGATATCCATGAAGACCAGAGCGAAGATCGTGAGCGCCATATCCATGTTGAGCAGCGCCTTGAAGTCGAACTGCAGGAACGTAGGTGCCAGCGAGCGGGGTAGGGAGACGGGGATGAAGCTATCGGGGATCTGTGTCACGCCGAGAGGGATACCGATGATCGTGCAGAGGACGATGCTGTAGAAGAGCGCGCCGCGTACACGCAGCGTCATCAGGACACCGCTGAGGATGATACCGATGACGGCAAGGATAGCCGTAGGGGTGAAGGGGCCGAGGGCTACGAAGGTAGCTTCGTTGGCGACGATGACCTCAGCATTCTTCAGCCCGATGAAGGCGATGAAGAAGCCGATACCTGCCGAGATGGCGAAGCGGAGGTTCTTCGGGATACAGCGGACGATCTGCTCACGGATGTTGAAGGCGGTGAGCAGGATGAAGATGATCCCTTCGACGAAGACGGCTGCCAGACCAGCCTGCCAGCTGTAGCCCATCCCCATGACGAGGGTGAAGGCGAAGAAGGCATTGATACCCATGCTGGGAGCCTGGGCGAAGGGCAGCTTAGCTAAGAAGGCGATGAGGAGCGTACCGACGGCCGATGCCAGGGCGGTAGCGGTGAAGACGGCGCCCTTGTCCATACCCGCAGTGCTGAGGATGTCGGGATTGACCGCCAGGATATAGCTCATCGTGAGGAAGGTCGTCAGGCCTGCCAGAAGCTCGGTGCGGAGCTTGTACTTCGTGGGGTCAAAGCCCACAAGACGATAGAGTGCTTGCATTAGAGTGTGCGGGGGCTTAGAAGGTCCACTTGATGGCCAGCGTGGGGTTCACGACGGTCTTGTCCAGTACAGCGAAGTTGCTGCTGATCTCCCATTCGGTGCCGATGCTGAGGTTGAACTTGGGGTTGATCCCCCTCGAACTTATTCAGGTTTACCCACAGCTGCGGCTCGGTGATGAAGATGATATTGTTCTTGCCCGTGACGAGATGACGGTCGCCCCAGAGGTCAGCGAAGCCCAGGAAGGAGAGCTTACCACCTGCCATGTGCAGGTACCACGTACTCGTCAGCTGGAAGGAGTGGGGTCTATCCTGACGTGCCAGATACTTATACATCGGCGTGAAGGTGAAGCCGGCCTGATAGTCTGCTTGGTTCCACGCGTAGGTCAGACCTGCGAGGTAGGCATTTTTATAGGAGAACTGATTGCTCAGCCCGCCGTCGTACTCGATATGCAGGGCCAGAGGGAGCTTGCCGAGGCTGAACTCACGAGAGATCTCCCAGTAGGCTGAGGTGATGCCTTCTCGCTGATAGTTCATATCGACGAAGAAGAAGGTATTCCCCCAGCTGTCGGGGCGGAAGAGCTCCACGGTCGTGGTGAGCTTGGGACGCTCGGGCTGGTCCTTGCTGTAGAGCTGGCGCCCGAAGTCGTAGTGGAGCTGAATGTTTTGTGCTTGTGCTCCGAGGGTAGTCAGGAGGAGTACAAGCGCGATACGATAAAGCTGTCGCATGGATGGATTATTGTGAGAGTTAAGTTATTGCTTCGTAGTAGGCTCCTCGCGATCCTCCTTGCGCTCGGGGAGGAGCAGGTTCAGTACTACGGCGATGACAGCCGAGAGACCGATACCCGAGAGAGAGAGAAGTTGCCGAAGGAGAGTGCGGCACCCCCGATACCCGTGGTGAGGGTGACGGAGATGATGACCACGTTGCGCGACGAGGCGAGGTTCACACGGCTATGCAGGAGGCTCGAGATCCCTGCGCCAGCGATCGTGCCGAAGAGCAGGAGCATGATCCCACCGAGGATAGCCTGGTCGATGCTGCGCAGGAGGGCGCTGACCTTCCCGATGAGGGAGAAGAGCACGCCCGTGACGGCTGCGATACGGAAGACCAGCGGGTCGGTGACCTTCGTCAGCGACATGGCGCCCGTGACCTCGGAGTAGGTCGTCACAGGAGGGCCTCCGACAAGAGAGGCGAAGAGGCAGGCGATACCGTCGCCGAGCATCGTGCGGTGCAGGCCGGGGTCCTTGACGAAGTTCTTCCCTGCGACATTGTTCACCACATACACGTCACCGATATGCTCGATGACGGGGGCGATGGCCACGGGGATCATGAAGAGGATGGGGGCGAAGGAGAAGTTCTCGGGGAGCGTGATCTTAGGTAGGCTCAGCCAAGAGGCCTCAGCGATGGGCCTTAGATCGACCTCGAAGAAGATAAGGTCAGCGATATAGCCCACGACGATACCGAGGAAGATGGGGATGAGCTTCGTGATCCCTCGGCCGTAGAGCGTGACGATGATCGCCGTAGATAGCGAGATGACCGCCAGAGGCCAGTTCGTCGCCGCCATCTTCACGGCGGAGTCCGAGAGGGAGAGCCCGATGAGCATGATGATGGGGCCGATGACGACCGGGGGGAAGAGGCGGGAGATGAAGCGCAGACCGAAGAGACGGATCAGGAGCGACATCACGAAGTACACCGCACTCACCCCGATACAGCCGAAGAGCGCTCCGCTGAGCCCGTAGAGCTCCGTGGCTTTGATGATCGGTGCGATGAAGGCGAAGCTACTACCGAGGAAGATAGGTACCTTGCCCTTGGTCACGAGGTGGAAGAGGAGGGTGCCGATACCTGCCGAGAAGAGGGCGGTCGACGGGTCGAGCCCGACGAGGATAGGTACGAGGACTGTGGCTCCGAAGGCAACGAATAGGTACTGGGCGCCCGCGATCCCCTTACGCAGGGGGCTGAGCGTAGTTGTGTCTGAGGTCATGTTTTTCTCAAGGGGGGGAGTGTGATTACGCTCATAAAAGTAGCTAATCTTTCCACCATATAGAGTACCCCGATCATCTATCAGGCAAACTCCCTCCATAGACCCTCAGGATACGCCTATATGCTATCCCGCAAGTGTCTCGTCATTTACCCCACTTTGGGGGCGGTGAGGTGTGTAAATGGGAGGTGTGTTATCTCGTTACTTGTAAGCGGATTACGTGGTGGTAAATAATCTCCCTATATAGGCCCATATCTTGACCAGTACTGGTCGATGATCGGACCACTACTGGTCACGACGCGAAGTAGTACTGGTCACATAGGGTAACCAGTACTGGTCAACCCACCGACCAGTACTGATCGCAACTCCCTCCCCGTAGCGGTGCGTGTAGCCTCGTCTGGAACAAGGGGGGCTTCACCGATATGAAAAGCCCGCACGAAGATGCGAGGAGCATACTTCGTGCGCGCTTGTTATGTCGAGCCGTGAGGGGGGGCGATTAGTTGTCGAGCGTGATGCGCAGGGAGAGACCGTAGCTGCTGGTGGAGATGGGGAAGGAGTAGGCGCTGACGAGTGGCACATTGCGGCTGTACTCGTAGTACGCCTCGAGACCGAGCTGTCGGCTCAGCTCATATTCGGCGCTGAGGCGTAGGCGTCGGTCGATGATCCCTGCAGTAGCTTGGGTGTAGCCCTCCTCGAGACGGCGCAGGAGGGTGAGCGTGCGACGGTGTGCATATTCGCCTCGGAGGGTAAGCCCGTGGGCAGAGGTCGTCGCAGGCTCCTTGCTCGCACGGCGCTTCTTGCGGCGTGCGGTGGTGGGGCTGATGAGGCTCGTGAGGTCGTCGATCTTGTAGGTGAGGCCAAGGCTTAGCTCACGCGAGAGGGCTTCGATGAGGCTACGCGCCCCGAGGTGCAGGACGGCACCACGGCTTTGGCGCCACTGCGCACTTGTCCCGAGACCATTGAGCCACGTCAGGTCAAGCCCGATGAGGGGGAAGAAGTTCTCCTGCAGTGCTACCGACGGGATGTCATAGGCGTAGCTAAGGCGTGCGCTGCTCATCGCTCCTCCTCCGCCCGCATTTGTCTCGCTCAAGAGACCGATGGCATCGGGATCGCTTCCCTGCCAGCCCGCCAGCGACGAGAAGCCCCCGACGGTGTAGGTGGCGCGGTAGGTGTGGCGTAGGGTCACGCTACGGAAGTGGCGCTTGAGGAAGGGTAGCTCGGAGAGCCCTGTGTAGCTCACCGACCAGTTCGGGAGCATACCGAGGAGATCGGGTAGGGCGCTCAGCCCCTTGCGCCCCTTCCCCGAGCCGTGCATATAGGCTGCACGGAAGGCGGGGATAAGGACGGCTGACGCGTTGCGGTCGATGGTGAGGCCTGTGGCGAGGCTCCCTGCCTCCTCCTGTCTGCGAGCGATGGGCTCTCTCAGACGGAGCATCTCGGCGAAGGTCTCGGAGAGGTAGCCCTCCTCGGAGCGGAGAGGGGCGAAGAAGCCCTTGAGGCCGATGGTCGTCATCGTGAAGTCCCCGCCGTAGAGTCGGGGGCTACCAGCGTACATATATTGTACCTCGGTGCGGTCGGTGCGGGTGTGATTGCCTGAGAGCGTGATGGTGAGGTGGCGTAGGGGCTGGAGCGTAGCACGTAGGTCCACCGTGCGGGTGTGGGTGAAGACCCCTGGAGTGAGGTGCTCGGTCGAGATGAGGAGGTCGCCCCGCTCGGCAAGGCGATCGATGAAGTCCACATCGCTTAGTCCGAAGGCAAAGCCCACACCAGGGGAGAGCGCACCGCCCGAAGAGCCTTGTCCCCCGATAGCCTGGATGGTGGGGAGGAAGCCGGGGAGGAGTGTACTGCGTGTGGAGCGGTAGGTCAGCGATACGTCCTTCACCAAGAGGAGGGCGTAGAGGAGGCGGTCGATGAGTTCGTTCCCGTCGGTCACGCCCTTCGCCTTCTTCCCGCGCCCTTCGCTGGCGGTCATGCCAGCCGTGCCGAAGCGTCGCTCCAGCCGAGCGAGTGCGGGGATATGCTGATAGAGCTGGCGGAGCTGGAGCTGCGTAGTGGACTCGAGTGCGCCCTGCGCCATGAGGGTATGTGCTAAGCGGATGGTCGGGTCGGGGAGTACCGCCCCACGGTCCCATGAATAGGCGCTACTATAAGAGAGCTGTGAGCGGATGAAGGAGAGGGGTGCGATGTCGGCAGTGGGGAGCTGGTAGCTGAGGCTTGCCTGCTGAGCGTAGTGGACGGGCGTCCCCCCCTCGCGGATACTCTGCCCGACGGAGTCACGCCACGCACGCCACGCATCGGGCTGGAGCTGGCGATTGACCCTGCATGTGGGGCTCTTCGATGCGTGCGTCGGTGCCGGAGTTGAAGGCCAGCTGGAGCGAACGGATGGGATTCCAGTTGAGCTGCAGACGGCGATTCCAGATGAACTGCTGGGCGAAGGTCGCGGGGAGGCGCGTGCCACTCAGCTCATCGCCGAGGCTACGGAGCTGCTCCTCATCGTAGCGTCGCACCATCGAGGTCTCGAGGACAAGACGGCTGGGCCACGGAGTGAAGGTGTACCGGCGGAGGAAGTCCGCCCATGGGCTGGAGCCCGAAGCCTTAGCAAAGGGGCGTAGTGGGCGGAAGGTAGGTGTATAGTCATAGCGCAGGGCTGCGTGCCAGTCGAGGTGGCGGCTGTACTCGATGTCGGGAGTCTCTTCGGAGGAGGTGTTGTGCCCGTAGCTGAAAGAGAGGTTCGCAGGGTCGTAGGGCATAGGCTCCTCGGAGCGGATACCGACGGCGACCTTCGAGAGGGCGAGGCCTTGGCTGCGGCGGTGCGTGAGGCTGCGAGCACGTAGCTCCTTGCGCTCACGCTCGGTGGAGAGGTCGCTGAGGGCGTCGGTGAGCTTCACGTCTTCATCGAGCGGATTGTACTGCGGGGTCAGCACTTCGTCGCTCACCGTGTAGTAGATGGGGAGGGTGACCTTCGCCTCGGGAGGGAGGAGCTGGCCGAGCTCAAGCGTGGAGGCGAACTGGATAGCACGACGGCTCTCGAGCGTGCGGCTCATCAGCGGGGCGTCGATAGCGCCGAAGCCTGCCGAGACGTATTGGGCTCTTAGGCTGGCTTCGCCCAGCTCTGCCAGCTGGAGCGTGCTGTGTAGCTGTCCTGCCCAGCCTGCTTCCTCGTGGTAGTCGCTGGCACGAAGCTCATTGACCCAGACCTCGACACTGCGCGTGAGGCCCGCGCTATTGCGCACGCCGATGACCAGCGCCCGCACGCTGGAGAGGGAGGGATTGCCGAGGACGGTGAGCGTATGGGTGGGGTGATTAGCGTCGGGGCGCGAGAAGGGGCGGTAGAGTGAAGCGCTACCGAGCCCTGCAGAGAGCGAAGCATTACGGCTACGCTTGAGGGCGACGAGGTCTTCTAAACTTAGGTCGATGCTATTCTCCTCAGGCCATACACGACGGCGGTCGCTGGGGCTGAGGCTGCTGTAGCGTCCTGCGGGAGTGAGCGTGAGCGGTAGGCTGTACTCGTAGTAGTGCTGAGTGTAGTCCGAGCCGAGGCGCACGAAGAGCGTCATATCCCCATCGCCCAGCCCCGTGAGGTCACCGAGGAGCGCCTCGGCATGGGCGAAGAGCTGCAGACGGCGGTAGCGACGCAGGTCGTACTGCACACGGCGGTAGACACCACGGCTCTCGCCTGAGGGGAGATCCTCGAGGCGTAGGGAGAGGGCTTGCTCATTCTGCTGGAGGCTCTGCCCACGCTGGGCATCGAGGGAGCGAGAGACGCCTGGGGGGAGTGTATAGCTGACGGGTGTGCGGTCGGAGTGCTCCTCGATGTTGACCGACGTGACGGAGAAGCGAGTGGAGGCACTGGGTGCAGGCTGTCCCTCATCAAGGCTCCCCTCATAGGTGCGCCAGTCACCTCGCACCAAGCGCAGCGAGGCAAAGCGTAGCTGGGTCTCGCGGTCGAAGCCCGTGAGGTAGAGGCGCATGAAGCGCACACTCCTCAGATCGCTGATGCCACCGATACGGCTGGTGAAAGCAGAGAGAGGGACTTTGAACTGATACCACGTCACGGGAGAAGTCCTCCCATCACGGAGCTGCGCCTCGACCCTGCGGCTGCTGGTGATGAACCCACGGCCCGCGACGAGGTCCTCGGGGCGCAGTGAGATCTTCCACTCATAGTAGCGATCGAGCTCATTCATGCTGTAGTCGCCATTGATATCCTCGGTGTCGGGGCTCACGGTCGCGGCGGTGCTGTAGCCATCGCCCCCAAGACGCTCTGACGAATTGCCCTCCGTGCCGTTGAAGTACTTATAGCGCTCGAGGATCGGCAGGCGCTCGGAGTCGTAGTCTGCCCCGCGGTAGTGGTGGAAGTCATCGCCTGCAGGGTCGTGGAGTGGGCTCTGTGGGGCGTCTTGCCAGCGCTGGAGGGTCGTGCTGGAGAGGCGGGAGCGTAGGGCGCTGAGGAAGGAGGCGTAGCTCGGATGCTGGCGCTCTTCGGCGGACGAAAGGCCATTCAGCCCGACATCCTGCTTCTCGCGTGCCCCCGCCGCGTTGTCGAAGGCATAGCCTGCACTCGAGCGTGTCGGCACGATCCCCCAAGGTGTGGAGATCGTAGCCCCTGGCTGAGGTGTGAGTGGCAGGCCACTCTCATAGAAGCGGCGCTCGTCATGCAGGATGTCCTCCGAGATATCTCCGAGGTTGATGTACAGGTCGCCACCGCTCCCAGCAGGAGGTGTGCCCTCGTCGGCATAAGGATCCATGAGCCAGAACTCCACGTACTCGACGTTTGCCGCCTCGAAGTCCGTCTGGTCGATCTTGCGCATGATGCCTGCCCAGCTCTCACGGGCGTCACTGATCTTCCCGTCGGCTGTGAGGCTCGCGGCATTGAGATTGTACGGGCCGAGCTCTTCGGGGTAGAAGCTGAGAGAGAAGGTGGGGATGTAGCTCGGTAGGCTGGCATTCACTTCTCGATTTGGGTAAAGCTCTGCCGTCGGGATATCGCGCACCAGATGTCGGCTCACGAGGCTGAGGTCGCTACGTATATAAGCGGGGGTGTAGGCACTGCGCTCACGGGTGAAGAGCGGGTCGATGGTGAACCATGCAAGCCGTGCTCTACGCTCTCCGTAGCGCAGGTAGTCACTCGCGCCTATCCCCGCAGGGACGAGCGTCGCGGGAGTGGAGGACAAGCGCCAGGCCTGTGGGCTCATCAGGTCGATGGCGGTATGTGCTGCGTCGAAGTCATCGAGGTAGCTGCTGCCGTCGCTGTACTTACTCTTGTAGTGCCCAGGGAGTAGCTGTGCCACCTCTGCCGAGAGGGAGAAGGAGGCGGGCTGTGTGAGGTCGACGAAGGGGGAGGTGATTCAGTAGGCGTGTGAGCTGGGGCGACTTCGTCTGGTAGGAGAGGTTGGCGCCCCACATCGTATTGCGCATGCTCTCTTGCCCGAGTGCTGCCTTTGCCGTCAGAGGCATCTCCGAGAGGTGCATCAGGGTGGCGCCGAGGCGGAGGTCCTTAGAGAAGCGGTAGTTGAGGTCGAGGCCGATGAGGGTCTTGCGCTGCTGACTGAGGGCGTCACCGCCTTGGAGGCTCACCTCGATAGGCGTCTTGGCGTCGATGAGCTGGCGGTTGAGGATCTTCACGCGCCCTGCCGTATAGTCGACGGTGTAGTCCGTGCCCTCGGTGAGGAGTGCACCCGCAGCCGTTACCCGCACCGAGCCTGGGGCAACGTTCACTGTGCCGAGGGAGATCTCCCCCGCAGAGGTGGCACGGTATTCACCTCGCAGATAGTACTTGTTCTTCTCCGAGCGCTGGGCGGCCTCGACGGCGGTCATCGTGTAGAGCTCGGGGAAGGCATAGCGGTCGCTCCAGCTCCCCGTGCCGAGAGCTGTGGTGAGTGTCGAGCCGAAAGGCTCTGTCGTGGGGAAGAAGACCAGCCCTTCGCTGGAGCGTATGGTATAGCCCTCCACGAAGTCGAAGCGCCCGTCACTGCGTGCCTCCTGCTGGGCATCAAGGCGATCCATCCCGAGGACGCTGAGGAGCTGCTTGCCCTTCAGCGGGCCATCAGGCAGGTAGGGCAGGGCACGTCCCGTAGCGTCATCGCGGTAGACGACGTCGAGCTGGAAGCCCGCACGCTGTAGAGCGGTGATACCGGCACCGAGGCGGTAAGCATTGCGCATCATCAGCGGCCACGTCGGAGCCTTCGGAGAGAAGTCCGTGCCCTTGAGGAGCTTGACGAAGAGTAGGGAGGAGGTGCCTTCGGGTTGGTCGGCTGCGAACTCCCCCACGCGGTAGACCTTCCCCTCATGGGTGAACTCATAGGCTACGGCGAGCGCCTCATCGGCGGCAAGTGGTGTCGTGAGGCTGAGGTAGCCGAGGGTGTTGTGTAGGGTGTATTCGCTCGGGGCGAGGCGGCGTGCGCTCTCGATGCGCTCGTAGTCGAGGGCGGGGTTGAGAGCAGGAAGTCCCGAGGCGAGGGCGCTGAGCTGTCGGAGGGAGGGCGAAGCGGTGAGGGCGGAGTAGAGGCTATTCGCTCCGTTGGAGGGGACGGGACTCGTAGGTCTGGTTGGCTGGATGAAGCTATTGTGCAGGCGCTGGGGCTCGCCGAGGTCAGCGAAGCCTGCGACGTCACGGGCATCATCGAAGCGCCCACGGCGGTTCGTCACCCACACTTCGATGCGGGTGATCTGTATCGAGGAGCGCACGTAGGGTAGGCTCTTGAGAGCGCCATCGTACTGGGCGCGGAAGAAGTCCCCGAGGAAGAAGTGGCGCAAGGCGTCATAGCTCGATGCGGAGAGTTCGAAGCGCTCGGTCTGCTCGCCCCCACGGCTGGAGGCGCGACGGCTCTCGGTGCGCTGTTGGCTCAGGAGGAGATCGGCCTCGAGACGCCCCATCTGGAGCTTGGTGTGCAGGCCGAAGAGAGCGCCTCCACCACTGATGAGGCTATTGCGAGGACTCATCGATACGCTCCCTACCTCGATGAGCTTGATGATGTCGTCCTCCTCACCCTCGAAGGCCAAGCGGAGCTTCTTCGTATCGAAGTCAAAGGAGGAAGCGGTGTTGTAGTTCAGCCCCGTCTGGAACTTCGTCCCGAGCGAAGCCTGCACACCAGCCTGGATCTTCTCCTCGAAGTCGAAGTAGGTCAGCTTGCGTGCACCCTGTGGTAGGGCGGGGTTGTCGGAGCGAATGGTCTTCCCCCCTGCCGAGAGGTCGGCGTGTCCCTGTAGCTTGAGGCGTAGGCCACCAGGGCCAAAGATGCGGTCGATGACCCCGCGATGCGTGGGCTTGCTCGCCCTCTGTATCCTGCTACTTGTAGGTGCGCTGAGGCTGGCCCCGTGGAGTCCTTGCCCACGGAGACTCTGGTAGCGGAGGTATTCCGCGATGGTGTAGGGGAGGGGAGTACCGAAGGGCTTGCCGTCGAGGTAGGTTGTCAGCAGGTAGCGCTCACGCTTCGGCTCGTAGACGAAGCGCGCCTCAAGGCGGGGAGTCGAGAGGATAGGCATCGCCCCTCTCGGGGAGATGCTGTCGGCTGAGGTACGGAGGGCTGTCGGCTGGGCGGTGAGGATAAGGGGGACGGCCGTGCCGAGAAGGAGGCTTCCCAGCAGGCGTCGGATGTGCCTTGTTACCCACCACGTACGCACGTGCCTTAGAGGAGTTTGAGGCTCTGCTTGATGAGTTCCTCGACGCTAATGGTCGGGGCAGAGGCGATGAGTTCGCGTACGACCTTCTGTGCGGAGGCTTCGGGGTAGCCGAGCATCTTCAGGGCGCTGACGGCTTCCTGTGGGGTAGTGGTGTCGAGTGGCTGTACCTTCTTGCCATGGGAGGTGGTCGTGGGGATAGTCGTCGCGGGGCTGGCATCTCCCTCGAGAGCGGGGAGCTTGCCACGCAGGTCGACGAGGATACGCTGTGCGGTCTTCAGGCCAATTCCCTTGATCGCCTTGAGGGGCTCGATCTGCCCGAGCGTGATGATACTCGTCAGCTCGTGCGGGGGGTAGGAGCTGAGGATGATGCGTGCGGTATTCGGCCCGACACCGGAGACGGTCATCAGATGGCGGAAGAGATCTTGCTCGGCTGCCGTAGCGAAGCCATAGAGTAGGTGAGCATCCTCGCGGATGATTTCGGTGATCAGGATCTTGCCCTCCTTCTTTCCGGAGAGGGCGGTATAGGTGGTCAGGGATATGGCCACAGAGTAGCCCACGCCTGCACACTCGACGAGGACGGCCGTGGGGGTGAGCTCCGTGTAAGCTCCACGAAGGTAAGCTATCATTGTATGCGGGATTTTTTCTTTCTGTACTGTCGCTGGCAAAGTTAGGGAAAAGGCGCTATTTCCCCGCTAATGGCCAGTCGCCAGAGTGTCGTATTATACGGGGAGAAGAGTGGCTCTCGTGTGTGGGGTGATGCGACCAGTACTGGTCGCTGAGTTGACCAGTATTGGTTGCTCTACGTGACCAGTACTACTTCGCTTTGTGAGCAGTACTGGTCCGATCATCGACCAGTACTGGTTCGTTTTTCGACCTGCCGATAGTCCTTCTCTATCGGTAGGTAGCGGATAGGGCTTCCTGCCTTCTGAGTCATCTCTTCCTTCCCTTACCCTTACGCGCGCGTTCATTAAATTCGTATAGAAGAGGGTGGCTTGTGTAGGGTGCTTGATGGGTGCGAAAATCTATCGCATCGCGGGGCGTGTTTTGGTATATTCAAGAAAGTGCGTATATTTGCAACCGAATTAGCAGGGATACTTATCTCGTAACTCCTGCTGAATGAGGAGAAGAGGCGTCTTCTCCCACTCGTAGATAACAAGCCAATGTAGCTCAGCGGTAGAGCACTTCCTTGGTAAGGAAGAGGTCCCGGGTTCAAGTCCCGGCATCGGCTCTCGTTGGAGTCGACGTAGTGATACGCACTTAGAATACAACGAAGTATTTCTTAAGAATAGATAATTTTAGTTATGGCTAAAGAAACATTTAACAGATCGAAACCACACGTAAACATTGGTACGATCGGTCACGTCGACCACGGTAAGACGACCCTTACCGCAGCAATCACGACGGTGCTTGCTAAGAAGGGTCTCTCTGAACTCCGTTCTTTCGACTCCATCGACAATGCTCCTGAAGAAAAGGAGCGTGGTATCACGATCAACACCTCGCACGTTGAGTACGAGACGGCTAACCGTCACTACGCTCACGTTGACTGCCCAGGTCACGCTGACTATGTAAAGAACATGGTCACGGGTGCTGCTCAGATGGACGGTGCTATCATCGTAGTTGCTGCTACGGATGGTCCTATGCCCCAGACTCGTGAGCACGTGCTTCTGGCTCGTCAGGTAAACGTTCCTCGTCTCGTCATCTTCATGAACAAGTGCGACATGGTTGACGACGAAGAAATGCTCGAACTCGTAGAAATGGATATGCGCGAGCTTCTCTCCAGCTACGAATTTGACGGCGACAACACGCCTGTTATCCGTGGTTCTGCTCTCGGTGGTCTCAATGGTGAGCCTCAGTGGGAAGACAAGATCATGGAGCTCATGGATGCTGTCGACAACTGGATCCCCCTGCCTCCTCGTGACATCGATAAGCCCTTCCTTATGCCTGTCGAAGACGTATTCTCGATCACTGGTCGTGGTACGGTAGCTACGGGTCGTATCGAAACGGGTGTTATCCACACGGGTGACGAAGTTCAGATCATCGGTCTCGGCGCAGAAGGTCTCAAGTCCGTTGTTACGGGTGTTGAAATGTTCCGCAAGATCCTCGACGAAGGTCAGGCTGGTGACAATGTCGGTCTCCTTCTCCGTGGTATCGACAAGAACGAAATCAAGCGTGGTATGGTCATTGCTAAGCCTGGTCAGGTAAAGCCCCACTCTCGCTTCAAGGCTTCTGTCTACGTCCTGAAGAAGGAAGAGGGTGGTCGCCACACTCCTTTCCACAACAAGTATCGTCCTCAGTTCTACATCCGTACGCTCGACGTAACTGGTGAGATCACTCTCCCCGAAGGTGTAGAAATGGTGATGCCTGGTGACAACGTTGAGATCACTGTCGAACTCATCTACCCAGTAGCTTGCAACGTAGGTCTTCGCTTCGCTATCCGTGAAGGTGGTCGTACGGTAGGTTCGGGTCAGATCACCGAAATCCTCGACTAATCATCAGATAGTCCTAAAGTAAGGGACAGACGAGGCGCCTCGTCCCGTCTGTCCCTTCTTCTACGGGTTTAGCTCAGTTGGTAGAGCACTGGTCTCCAAAACCAGGTGTCGGGAGTTCGAGTCTCTCAACCCGTGCCAAATAGAAAACGATAATGAGTTTCATTAAGAAGATAGGAGGCGCGTTCAGCGCCTCGTATGTCGAGCTTACACAGAAGGTGTCCTGGCCGTCAAGTTCAGAGCTCACCAATAGTGCCGTGGTGGTGATGGTTGCTTCCCTCATCATCGCTCTGGTCGTTTTAGGGATGGACAAGACTTTCGAGACCATCCTTGGTTTTGTGTATAGCCGTATCGGAGCTAAGCTTCGCTGAGACCCTTCCCCATCATGACTGAAGTAGCAGAAAAGAGATTCTATGTGCTCCGAGCCGTCAGCGGTAAGGAGGCCAAGGTGCGTGAGCAGCTGGAGGCTGAGATGAAGAATACTAATCTTGGTCAGTATGTCTCCCAGGTGGTCATCCCCACAGAGAAGATCGTGACCCAGCGTGCTGGTAAGAAGGTGATCAAGGAGCGTCCTTACCTCCCAGGTTATGTGCTCGTGGAGGCCGCATTGCTCGGCGATGTAGCCCACACCCTGCGCAATATGCCTAACGTCATCGGCTTCCTCGGGGCGAATAAGGGTGGAGAACCCGAGCCGCTCAAGAGAAGCGAAGTGGAGCGCATCCTCGGTCGTGCAGACCAGATGGCTGACTCCGAAGGGGTATACGACCTCGAGCTCCTCGTGGGCGACGTGGTACGTATCATCGATGGTGCATTCGCTAACTACGAGGCTACCGTTGAAGAAGTAACCCCCGAGAAGCAGAAGCTTCGCGTGATGGTGAAGATGTTTGGACGTAAGACTCCGCTGGAGCTCAATTATTCGCAAGTGGTCAAGGAGTAGGCTGGTTACGCAGACGCTCCTTCTCACGTTCTAGTGTGTAACACTTAAGATTCAAGACAATGGCTAAGGAAGTTGCTGGACAACTAAAATTGCAAATTAAAGGTGGGGCTGCAAACCCCTCACCTCCCGTGGGACCTGCTCTTGGTGCCAAGGGGATCAATATAATGGAGTTTTGCAAGCAATTCAATGCCAGAACTCAAGACCAGGCTGGTAAGGTCCTCCCCGTAGTGATCACTTACTATGCTGACAAGTCTTTTGATTTCATCGTCAAGACCCCTCCCGTCGCTGTACAGCTCAAGGAAGTCGCAAAGCTCAAGAGTGGCTCTGCACAGCCTAACCGTAACAAGGTGGCTGAACTGACGTGGGAACAGGTCCGCGCGATTGCACAGGATAAGATTGTCGACCTGAACTGCTTCACTGTCGAAGCTGCGATGAAGATCGTGGCTGGTACGGCTCGCAGTATGGGTATCACTGTAAAGGGCGAATTTCCCGGTAACTAATCAATAGAAAGATGAGTAAACTTACGAAAAAGCAAAAGATCGCTTTTAGCAAGATCGAGCCCGGGAAGATCTATTCACTCCGCGAAGCTTCTGCGCTGGTAAAGGAAATCACCGATACCAAGTTCGATGCTTCTGTTGATGTGGATGTTCGCCTCGGTGTCGATCCTCGCAAAGGCAAATCAGATGGTTCGTGGCGTCGTTACCCTCCCCCACGGTACGGGGAAGCAGGTACGTGTGCTTGCGCTCTGTACTCCTGACAAGGAAGCTGAAGCCCAGGCTGCTGGTGCTGACTATGTCGGCCTCGATGAGTACATTGAGAAGATCCGTGGCGGCTGGACTGATATCGATGTCATCATCACCATGCCTGCTATCATGGGTAAGATCGGGGCTCTGGGTCGTGTACTCGGTCCTCGTGGCCTCATGCCAAACCCTAAGAGCGGTACGGTAACCAACGACATCGCTGCTGCTGTCAAGGAAGTGAAGTCTGGTAAGATCGACTTCAAGGTCGACAAGACGGGGATCGTCCATACCTCTATCGGTAAGGTCTCCTTCTCGGCTGATCAGATCTACGACAACGCTAACGAGCTCATCACGACGCTCCTCCGCCTCAAGCCATCTGCTGCTAAGGGTACGTATGTCAAGAGCATCTACCTCTCTTAGCACGATGAGCCCAAGTATCAAGATCGATCCTAAGTCAGTAGAAGAATAATAACAGAGGAAGAAATCATGAGAAAGGAAAATAAAGGCACCGTCGTAGAGCAGCTCAAGGGCTACCTCAACGAGTACCCACACTTCTACCTGACCAACATCGAAGGCCTGGACGCCGAAAAGACCGCCCAGCTCCGTCGTGCTTGTAACAAGGGGGGTATTCGTCTCGTAGTCGCTAAGAACACCCTGCTTCGTCGCGCTCTCTCTGAGTCCGAAACAGACTTCGCTGCGCTCTACTCAGCCCTCAAGGGGAACACCGCTATCATGTTCACCACGGTAGCTAACGCCCCCGCAAAGATCATCAAGGACTTCGCTAAGGACAAGAAGGAAGAGTCCAAGCTTCGCCTCAAGGCTGCTTATGCTGAGACGGGCTTCTATGGCGCTGACCAGCTCTCTGAACTTGTATCTATCAAGAGCAAGGAAGAGCTTATCGCAGACGTCATCGCTCTCCTCCAGTCTCCCATTCGCAACGTCGTCTCTGCTCTTGAAAATAAGGGTGAAGGCGAAGCTACTGAAGCCGCTGCTGAATAAGAGGAGTCCTAACTATCCCACAAACAAAAACAACAACAACGAAATAACTAATCGACATGGCAGATATCAAAGCAATTGCCGAACAGCTTGTAAACCTGACGGTAAAGGAAGTAAGCGAACTTGCAGCTATCCTTAAGGACGAGTACGGAATCGAACCAGCAGCTGCAGCTGTTGTCGTAGCTGGCCCAGCTGAAGGCGCTCAGGAAGAAGAAAAGAGCTCCTTCGACGTGATCCTCAAGAGCGCTGGCGCTGCTAAGCTCCAGGTAGTAAAGGCTGTTAAGGAACACTGCGGCCTCGGGCTCAAGGAAGCTAAGGACATCGTAGACGCTGCTCCCGCTCCTGTTAAGGAAGGCGTAGACAAGGCTACTGCAGAAGCTCTCAAGAAGGCTCTTGAAGAAGCTGGCGCTGAAGTAGAACTTAAGTAAGCCCACCTATAGCACCTCTAATCAGGTGATTATGGTTAAGATCCCCCGACGAGGGGGGTCTTAACCATTTCGTGTCTTAACATTCCCGAACCCCCTTTTCACTCAAAGAATCAATAGATGGCTTCCAATCCAAAAATCAGGGAGAATCAACTTTGCTTCGATAAAGAACCCTCTCGTCTTCCCAGACTTCTTAGAGGTGCAGCTGAAGTCCTTCCGCGACTTCTTCCAGCTCGACACCGCTACGGAGAGCCGTAAGTCTGAGGGCCTATATCGAGTCTTCAATGAGAACTTCCCTATCGCTGATACGCGTAATAACTTCGTTCTCGAATTTCTCGATTACTATGTCGATCCTCCTAAGTATACTATCGAGGAATGCCTGAGCCGAGGTCTGACCTATAGCGTCCCCCTCAAGGCGAAGCTGAAGCTGTCTTGTACCGACCCCTGACCACGAGGATTTCAGCACGGTTGTGCAGGATGTCTTCCTGGGCTACATCCCCTACATGACGGAGTCGGGTACGTTTGTCATCAATGGGGCTGAGCGCGTCGTCGTCTCGCAGCTCCATCGTTCTCCTGGGGTGTTCTTTGGCACGAGCACGCACACCAACGGCTCGCAGCTCTACTCTGCACGTATCATTCCTTTCAAGGGCTCTTGGATCGAGTTCGCTACGGACATCAACAATGTCATGTATGCCTACATCGACCGTAAGAAGAAGCTCCCTGTGACGACCCTGCTGCGTGCTATTGGCTTTGAGTCGGATAAGCAGATCCTCGATCTCTTCGATCTCTCCGAAGAGGTGAAGGTCACGCGCGCTAACCTTGAGAAGCACATCGGTCGCCGCCTTGCTGGCCGCGTCACCAAGACTTATATCGATGACCTCAGCGATGAGGATACGGGTGAAGTCGTCTCCATGGAGCGTATCACCGTCCTCGTAGAGCGTGAGGCAGAGATCACTGAAGACAACATCGACCTGATCCTCGAGTCGAGCAATAAGACGATCCTCCTCCACAAGGAGAAGACCGAGGATTCTCTTGACTTCACGCTGATCTTCAACACCCTGCAGAAGGACCCCCTGTAACTCCGAGCACGATGCCCTCTACTATATCTATCGTCAGCTGCGTAATGCAGATCTGCCGATGAGGCCAACGCTCGTGAAGTCCTCTCTAACCTATTCTTCTCCGACAAGCGCTATGACCTCGGTGAAGTAGGACGCTATCGTATCAATAAGAAGCTCGGTCTCGACATCGACCCCGAGGTACGTGTACTGACCAATGAGGATATCGTGGCCATCATCAAGTACCTCATCGGGCTTGTCAACTCTAAGGAGGTCGTCGATGATATCGACCACCTCTCAAACCGTCGTGTACGTACCGTCGGTGAGCAGCTCTACAATCAGTTCGGCGTCGGTCTGGCCCGTATGGCCCGTACCGTCCGTGAGCGTATGAACGTCCGTGACAACGAAGTCTTCGTGCCCACGGATCTGATCAACGCTAAGGCGCTCTCCTCGGTCGTCAACTCATTCTTCGGTACGAATGCGCTGTCGCAGTTCATGGACCAGACGAACCCTCTGGCTGAAATCACGCACAAGCGCCGTCTCTCGGCTCTCGGTCCTGGCGGTCTCTCTCGTGAGCGTGCCGGCTTCGAGGTCCGTGACGTACACTATACCCACTACGGCCGTCTCTGTCCTATTGAGACGCCTGAAGGGCCAAACATCGGTCTGATCTCTTCGCTCTGTGTCTACGCGAAGATCAATGACCTCGGCTTCATCACGACGCCTTATCGTAGCGTCGAGAACGGGAAGGTTGACTTCTCTGATGAGGCTCTGAAGTACTATACCGCTGAGGAAGAAGAAGACCTCATCGTAGCTCAGGGGAATGCTCCTCTGGATGACGAAGGTAACTTCCTCCGCGACGCTATTAAGGCACGTAAGGAGGCTGACTTTCCTGTCGTGACGCCCGCTGAAGTTCAGCTGATGGACGTTGCGCCTACGCAGATCGCCTCTATCGCTGCTTCGCTCATTCCCTTCCTGGAGCACGACGATGCTAACCGTGCGCTCATGGGATCGAACATGATGCGTCAGGCTGTACCTCTCCTCCGTCCCGAAGCTCCTATCGTCGGTACGGGTATCGAGGCTCAGCTGGTACGTGACTCTCGTACGCAGATCGTAGCAGAGCGCGCTGGTGAAGTAGTCTTCGTTGATGCTACCTCTATCAAGATCCGCTACGACCGCACGGATGACGAGCTCTTCGTAAGCTTCGAAGATCCTATCACGACCTACAGCCTGCCTAAGTTCCGCAAGACAAACCAGAGCACCACGATCGACCTTCGTCCTATCTGCTTCAAGGGGCAGCGTGTCGAGGCTGGTGATGTCCTCACCGAAGGGTACTCTACCCAGGCTGGTGAACTTGCTCTCGGTCGTAACGTCCAGGTCGCTTACATGCCTTGGAAGGGTTACAACTATGAGGATGCTATCGTGCTGAACGAACGCCTCGTCCGCGAGGACTTCTTCACCTCTGTCCACGTCGACGAGTATACACTCGAGGTACGTGAGACGAAGCGCGGTCTTGAAGAACTTACCAGCGATATCCCCAACGTCAGCGATGACGCTACGAAGAACCTCGATGAGAATGGTATCATCCGTGTCGGGGCTCGCGTCGAGCCAGGTGATATCCTGATCGGTAAGATCACGCCTAAGGGTGAGTCGGATCCCACGCCAGAAGAAAGCTCCTCCGTGCTATCTTCGGTGATAAGGCTGGTGACGTGAAGGATGCTTCACTCAAGGCTACGCCCTCACTGCGTGGTGTCATCGTCGATACGAAGCTCTACTCTAAGGCAGCTAAGAAGAATCGCTCCGAGCTGAAGGATGCTGTCGTTGCCCTCGAAGAGAAGGCAGAGCGCAAGCAGGCTGAGCTGCGTGAGCTCTTCATCGACAAGCTCTTCAAGCTGACCTCAGGCAAGACCTGTAAGAACAGCGTGAAGGACTTCCTCGGTGTTGAGAAGATTCGCAAGGGTGCTAAGTTCACCCGCACTGAGCTCGAGGCTCTGAACTACAACGAGATCATCTTCTCGGGGTGGACGGGCAACGAGCACACGGATAAGCTCATCACGGAGGTGATCTCCAACTACCTCAAGAAGTCTAAGGAATACGAGTCGGATCTCCGTCGTAAGAAGCTCGACGAGACCATGGGTGATGAACTGCCCTCCGGTATCATCCAGATGGCCAAGGTCTACATCGCTAAGAAGCGTAAGATCCAGGTCGGTGATAAGATGGCAGGTCGTCACGGTAACAAGGGTATCGTCTCTAAGGTCGTCCGCCAGGAGGATATGCCCTTCCTCGCAGATGGTACGCCTGTCGACCTCTGTCTGAACCCCCTCGGTGTGCCTTCGCGAATGAACCTTGGTCAGATCTTCGAGGCTGTCCTTGCTTGGGCTGGCCGTCGTCTTGACTGTAAGTTCGCTACGCCTATCTTCGACGGTGCTTCGCTCGATGATATGCACGCATGGACGGATAAGGCTGGGCTTCCCCGCAATGGTAAGACCTACCTCTTCGACGGTGGTACGGGTGAGCAGTTCGACCAGCCTGCCACGGTTGGTGTGACCTACTTCCTCAAGCTTGGTCACATGGTCGATGACAAGATGCATGCTCGCTCCATCGGTCCTTACTCGCTCATCACGCAGCAGCCACTCGGTGGTAAGGCTCAGCACGGTGGTCAGCGCTTCGGGGAGATGGAAGTCTGGGCTCTCGAAGCCTTCGGTGCTTCGCACATCCTCCAGGAGATCCTCACCATCAAGTCTGACGACGTCCACGGGCGCTCGAAGGCCTACGAAGCGATCGTCAAGGGTGATCCCATGCCTACGCCTGGTATCCCTGAGTCACTCAACGTACTGCTCAACGAGCTTAAGGGCTTAGGTCTAAGCTTCTCCCTCGAATAAGATCCGCATTATTTCCCTTTCTATTATGGCTTTCAAGAAAGACAATAAGATAAAGAGCAACTTCTCACAGATCCGGATTTCTCTAGCCTCCCCCGAGGAGATCTTAGAGAACTCCAGCGGTGAAGTGCTGAAGCCCGAGACCGTCAACTACCGTACCTACAAGCCCGAGCGTGATGGGCTCTTCTGCGAGCGCATCTTCGGTCCCGTCAAGGACTTCGAGTGCCACTGTGGTAAGTACAAGCGTATCCGCTACCGCGGTATCGTCTGTGATCGATGCGGTGTCGAGGTTACGGAGAAGAAGGTACGCCGTGAGCGCATGGGGCATATCAAGCTTGAGGTGCCCATCGCACACGTCTGGTACTTCCGCTCACTCCCCAACAAGATGGGCTATCTCCTTGGCCTCTCTACCAAGAAGCTCGAGTCTATCATCTACTACGAGCGCTACGTCCTCATCCAGGGTGGTGTGCTCCAGTCTCGCATCAACGATGACCTGACGAAGGAGACCGCCGCTAAGTCGCTCGACAAGGATCCCAATCCCGTCTTCACCGAAGAGCAGTACCTCGACTACCTCGAGTACCTCGATCAGGAATATCCAGGTAATGCCCAGCTCGAAGACTCCGATCCTGATAAGTTCATCTGTAAGACGGGTGCTGAGGCGATCTACGACATGCTCGCTCGCCTCGACCTCGATGCCCTGTCCTATGAGCTGCGCCACCGCGCCAGCACCGACGGCTCACAGCAGCGTAAGAACGAAGCCCTCAAGCGCCTTCAGGTCGTAGAGAGCTTCCGCGCCTCCAAGAATGTCAACCGCCCCGAGTGGATGATCATGAAGGTGCTGCCCGTCATCCCACCCGATCTCCGTCCGCTTGTACCTCTCGATGGGGGACGCTTTGCTACGTCTGACCTCAACGACCTCTATCGTCGTGTGATCATCCGTAACAATCGTCTGAAGCGTATGATCGAGATCAAGGCTCCTGAGGTTATCCTGCGCAACGAAAAGCGCATGCTCCAGGAGGCTGTCGACTCTCTCTTCGACAACTCGCGTAAGTCTAGCGCTGTACGCTCGGACAACAACCGTCCGCTCAAGTCCCTCTCCGATAGCCTCAAGGGTAAGCAGGGTCGCTTCCGTCAGAACCTCCTCGGTAAGCGTGTCGACTACTCAGCCCGTTCGGTCATCGTCGTCGGCCCTGAGCTGAAGATGCACGAGTGCGGTCTGCCTAAGTATATGGCCGCTGAGCTCTACAAGCCCTTCGTCATCCGTAAGCTCATCGAGCGCGGTATCGTCAAGACGGTTAAGAGCGCTAAGAAGATCGTAGACCGCAAGGATCCCGTCGTATGGGATATCCTCGAGCACGTCATGAAGGGCCATCCCGTCCTCCTGAACCGTGCTCCTACACTTCACCGTCTCGGTATCCAGGCCTTCCAGCCTAAGATGATCGAGGGTAAGGCTATCCAGCTCCATCCGCTGTCCTGTACCGCCTTCAACGCGGACTTCGACGGTGACCAGATGGCTGTCCACCTCCCTCTCGGCAACGAAGCTATTCTCGAAGCGCAGATGCTCATGCTCGCTTCGCACAATATTCTCAACCCCGCCAATGGTGCGCCTATCACCGTTCCTTCGCAGGACATGGTGCTCGGTCTGTACTACATCACCAAGCTCCGTCCAGGTGCTAAGGGTGACGGCTACACCTTCTACGGTGTCGAGGAAGCTACCATCGCTTATAACGAAGGTAAGATCGACCTCCACGCTCCTATCAAGGTCTACGTCGACGACGTCAAGGATGGCGAACCCATCCGTCACATGGTCGACACCTCTATGGGGCGTCTGCTCGTCAATGAGTACGTACCTAAGGAAGTGGGCTACGTCAACGAAGTCCTCGGTAAGAAGAGCCTGCGTGACATCATCGGCCGCGTGATCAAGGTCTGCGGTGTGGCTGTCACGGCACAGTTCCTCGACGATATCAAGAACCTCGGGTACTACATGGCCTTCAAGGGCGGTCTCTCCTTCAACCTCGGTGACGTCATCATCCCCGAAGAGAAGGCTAAGCTCATCGCTGAAGGTTATGAAGCTGTTGATGAGATCATGATGAACTATAGCGGCGGGTTCATTACGAACAACGAGCGCTACAATCAGATCATCGACACGTGGACGCACGTCAATAGCCAGCTCACGGGTATCCTGATGAAGCATCTGAGCGAAGACAACCAGGGCTTCAACTCCGTCTTCATGATGATGGACTCTGGTGCTCGTGGTTCGAAGGAGCAGATCCGTCAGCTCTCTGGTATCCGTGGTCTGATGGCTAAGCCTCAGAAGAGCGGTAGCGAGGGTGGACAGATCATTGAGAACCCAATTCTCTCGAACTTCAAGGAGGGTCTCTCCGTGCTCGAGTACTTCATCTCTACCCACGGTGCTCGTAAGGGTCTTGCCGATACGGCTCTGAAGACGGCTGACGCTGGTTACCTCACGCGTCGTCTCGTAGACGTCTCGCAGGATGTCATCGTCACCGAAGAAGACTGTGGTACGCTCCGTGGTCTCGTGGCTACTGAGCTCACGAAGGAAGACAACGACGACGAAGTAGTAGCAACCCTCTATGAGCGCATCCTCGGTCGTGTCTCTGTACACGATGTGATCCATCCTTCTACGGGTGAAGTCATCGTCCGCGCAGGCGAAGAGATCCGCGAAGCTGCTGCTGAGCGCATCCAGGCATCGCCCATCGAGCAGGTCGAGATCCGCTCGGTACTCACCTGTGAGTCTAAGAAGGGGGTCTGCGCTAAGTGCTACGGCCGCAACCTCGCTACGAACATCCTCGTCCAGAAGGGTGAGGTCGTCGGGGTTATCGCTGCTCAGTCTATCGGTGAGCCTGGTACACAGCTGACGCTCCGTACCTTCCACGTCGGGGGGGTAGCTTCGAACGTCGCTACGCGCAATAGTGTCGCTGCTAAGTACGATGGTATCGTCACCTTCGATGACCTGCGTGTCGCCGAAGTGGCTTCCGAAGATGGAGGCAAGCCCGTCAACATCGTCGTCAGCCGTATGACCGAGCTGAAGATCTCCGATAAGAATACGAAGATCGTCCTCCGCTCTGTCAAGGTGCCTTATGGTGCTAAGCTCTTCTTCACTGAAGGTGAAGAGGTCAAGAAGGGTCAGACGCTCTTCGAATTCGACCCCTTCAACGCCCTCATCATCTCCGAAGTCTCGGGTAAGGTCGTATTCGATAACCTCATCGAAGGCTCTACCTACCGCGTCGAGTCTGACGAAGCTTCGGGTCTGAAGGAAATGATCATCACCGAATCGAAGGATCGTAACGTCGTACCAGGTATCCATATCGAGGACGCCAAGGGTAACCTCCTCAAGAGCTACAACCTCCCTGTAGGTGCTCACGTCGTCCAGGAGAACCACTCCGAGATCCACGTCGGGGAAACGCTCGCTAAGATCCCTCGCTCGATGAGCAAGGCTGGTGACATCACCGGTGGTCTGCCTCGTGTCACGGAGCTCTTCGAAGCACGTAACCCATCTAACCCTGCTGTCGTAGCAGAAGTCGATGGTGTCGTCTCCTTCGGTAAGAGCCTCAAGCGTGGTAACCGTGAGGTCATCGTCACCACCAAGCTCGGCGCTGAGCGTAAGTATCTCGTACCTACCTCTAAGCAGATCCTCGTGCAGGAGGGTGACTCGGTCTACGCTGGTATGCCTCTCTCTGATGGTGCTATCACGCCTACCGATATCCTCGAGATCAAGGGCCCCACGGCTGTCCAGGAATACATCGTCAACGAAGTCCAGGACGTCTACCGCCTGCAGGGTGTGAAGATCAACGACAAGCACTTCGAAGTCATCGTCCGCCAGATGATGCGCAAGGTAGAGATCCTCGATCCAGGGGATACGCTCTTCCTCGAGCAGCAGGTCGTCGATAAGCTTGAGGTCATGGATGAGAACGACCGCCTTTGGGGTAAGGTCGTCGTCGTCGACGCTGGCGACTCTGAGACCCTCAGCCCAGGTCAGATCGTCACGCTCCGCAAGCTGCGTGATGAGAACAGCCAGCTGAAGCGCCGCGACCTGCGTACCGTAGAGGTCCGCGAAGCTAAGCCCGCGACGGCTCGCCAGATCCTCCAGGGGATCACCCGCGCCGCTCTGCAGACGAAGAGCTTCATGTCGGCTGCTTCCTTCCAGGAAACGACGAAGGTCCTCAACGATGCAGCTATCAACGGTAAGGTTGATACGCTCGAAGGCCTCAAGGAGAACGTCATCTGTGGTCACCTCATCCCCGCCGGTACGGGTCTGCGTGAGTACAAGCGCCTCGTGGTCATGCCTGTGAGCGAACACGAACAGGCACTCGCTGCCTCCTCTGGTCTCGACCTCGAAGGTGACGTCAGCATCGCTGGCTAATCCCTCCTCCCTATAACATCTGCCCCGCCCGCAAGAGCTATGCTCCTGCGGGCAGGGGCTTTCTGTGCCTATACTGATGGGGGCTTCTTTTTCTTGGAGAAGTAGCCCCGTTTTTTTAGTGGCGGTGTATGTGGTTTATTTATAGGGAGATAGAGGGTGGCTCTCGGAGGGGCGATTTGAACCAGTACTGGTCACTCATCCGACCAGTACTGGTCGCAGCGCGAAGCAGTATAGGTATCTATTGTCAACCAGTACTGGTCGGATGAGTGACCAGTACTGGTTCACTTACCGTTCTATATAGGTTGCTCCGCACGGTAGGGGAGGAGGGGAGTTGCTTGCCCGTGGGGGGATTGCCACATCTTTATGGCGGGGTAGGGGAGAGGTGCACGGCGTCTCTTGTTTTTTTGTATCTTTGTGCGCTGTTTATCAAATAGTACCCAGCGAGTCTATGAGGATCGACAGAGTCTTATCGCCCAGTACTGGGAGAGTAGTGTGCGCTTTGCCTGTGTCCCATAGTTATAGGGTAAGGCCACGAGAAGACCTGTCGCTATAAGTAGAATCGCTATTCGTCGAATCATTAACAACAAGACAGAAGGAATGGACACTTTAAGTTTCAAGACCGTCTCTGCCAACAAGGCGACCGTCACCAAGGAGTGGGTCGTCGTGGACGCAGCAGGAGAGAGCTTGGGCCGTGTATGCTCCAAGATCGCTAAGCTCCTTCGCGGTAAGTACAAGCCCAACTTCACGCCCCACGTAGACTGCGGGGACAACGTGATCGTAATCAACGCCGACAAGGTAGTCCTCACTGGTAAGAAGTGGGATGACCGCGTCTATCTTAAGTTCTCTGGCTACCCCGGTGGGCAGCGTCAGTTCAGCCCCCGCTTCCTGCAGGCTAAGGGTTCTGACCGCCTCTTCCGCAAGGTCGTCAAGGGTATGCTCCCCAAGAACCGTCTCGGTGCTGCTATCCTGGCTAACCTCTACGTCTATGACGGCGCAGAGCACAAGCACGAAGCACAGCAGCCTCGTCTCGTCGATCTCTCCAAGCTCAAGTAATATATACCAGGACGTATGGAATTCATCAATGCCATTGGCCGTCGTAAGGCCGCAGTAGCCCGCGTATATGTAGCAGCAGGTAGCGGGAAGATCACGATCAACAAGCGTGATATCGCTGCATACTTCCCCTCTTCGATCCTCCAGTACATCGTACGCCAGCCCCTGGCTACTCTGGATGCCGTGAGAAGTATGACATCAAGATCAACCTCAAGGGTGGGGGCTTCAAGGGACAGAGCGAAGCAGCTCGTCTTGCGATCGCTCGTGCTCTCGTCAAGATCAACGAAGAAGACAAGCCAGCCCTGCGCGCAGAAGGCTTCCTTACTCGTGACTCTCGTGTCGTCGAGCGTAAGAAGCCAGGTCGCCCCAAGGCACGCAAGCGCTTCCAGTTCAGCAAGCGTTAATATCCCTCATCTCAGGCTTGTGGCCTGAGGGATGTTATTTCGCGTTTAGTATCTAAATTGCTTAGAGCTATGGGAGTCTTCTCCCTGAGTAAGACTTCCGTCCTACCAAGCAGTTGAAAGTAATTCTGTTACACTTTATAGAACGTAAACGAAATCATGTCAAGAGTTTCATTTGACCAACTCATAGAAGCAGGTGCCCACTTCGGTCACCTCACCCGTAAGTGGAATGCAGCTATGGCTCCATATATCTTCATGGAGCGTAACGACATCCACATCATCGACCTTCACAAGACTGTTGTTAAGGTCGACGAAGCAGCAGAAGTCGCCAAGGGGCCTGGCAAAGGCTGGCAAGAAGATCCTCTTCGTAGCTACGAAGAAGCAGCTCAAGGGCGCTGTCGCTGAGCTGGCTAAGGCTGTAGGTATGCCTTATGTCACGGAGCGCTGGCCCGGTGGTATGCTTACCAACTTCGCTACGATCCGCAAGGCCGTCAAGAAGATGACCGAGATCGATAAGATGACTGCTGATGGTACGTTTGATAACCTCTCCAAGCGCGAAGCTCCAGATCTCTCGTCAGCGTGCTAAGCTCGAGCTTACGCTCGGCTCTATCGCTGATATGAACAAGCTGCCTAACGCCCTCTTCGTCGTAGACGTAATGAAGGAGCACATCGCAGTAGCTGAAGCTAAGCGCCTCGGTATCCCCGTCTTCGCTATTGTGGACACCAATAGCGATCCCTCTAATGTCGACTACGTCATCCCTGCTAACGACGACTCTACGGCTGCCGTAGAAGTCATCGTCTCGGCTATCTGTGGCGCTATCTCCGAAGGTCTGCAGGAACGCAAGGCCGAAGGTAAGGGCCAGGAGAAGGGCGAAGGCGAAGGTGGCGCTAAGCTCGTACAGAAGGGTAGCCGTACCCGCCGCAAGGCTGAGGCTACCTCCGAAGAAGCTTAAGCTCTCCGTCTGAGACGACCCTGTTGACTCCCTGACGGGAGCGATACACAGTAAGATCAGTCCGAGGATGAGCCGTCTAACCCGCTCGTCCTCGGGTCTTATCTACCAATCACAAGAACTCTAACTCAATACAAGATACCATCATGAGTAAATTGTTGGAAGACATCAAGAAGCTCCGCGCCCTCACCGGTGCTGGTCTCACCGATGTTAAGAAGGCTATCGAAGAAGCTGCTGGCGACCTCGAAAAGGCTATCGAACTCATCCGTAAGCGTGGCCAGGCTATCGCTGCTAAGCGTGGCGACCACGAAGCCGAAGAAGGCTGCATCCTCGCTGCTAACGAAGGCGACTATGCTGTCATGGTAGGCGTCAAGTGCGAAACGGACTTCGTCGCTAAGAACGAAGACTTCATCAAGCTCGTCTCATCTATCCTCGAAGTAGCTAAGGCTAAGAAGGGTGCTTCTAAGGAAGAAATCCTCGCTGCTCCTATGGCTGACGGCCGTAGCGTACAGGATCACATCACCGAGCGCAGCGGTGTCTCTGGTGAAAAGATGGAGCTCGGTGTATACGAGTTCGTCCAGGGTGCTTTCACGACCTCTTACATCCACCCAGGGAATATGCTCGCTACGATCGTAGCCTTCAACGAAGCTACCGACGCTCAGGTCGCTCGTGACGTGGCTATGCAGATCGCTGCTATGGCTCCCGTCGGCATCACCGAAGAAGATGTCCCTGCTGATGTCAAGGAGCGTGAGCTCAACCTCGCTCGCGAAAAGGCTCGCGAAGCTGGCAAGCCCGAGAACCTCGTTGATCACATCGCACAGGGTGCCCTGAAGAAGTACTACAAGGAAAATACCCTCCTTGATCAGCTCTTCGTCAAGGACAACAAGCTGACTATCGCTCAGTACCTCCAGGCTCAGAGCAAGAGCCTCACGGTGACTGCCTTCAAGCGTGTGACGCTAAAAGCGGAATAATCTCAAGTACTACGCTTGCCCGCTTAGGGCAGGTCTGCCTGGCCCCCTAACGCACCTGCGGTAGGGGGTCAGTGCTTTTATCACCTTTTTCACCTATACGTTCCGATGCTTCGCTATCGCCTTTACTTCGTCGGGCTCTACCTCTGTGCCCTCCTCTATATCGCTGCTGGGATCAATCATTTCGTGAATGCCGAGATGTACCTGCGCACGATGCCACCCTACCTCCCTGCTCACGAAGCGCTCGTTGCCCTGAGTGGGGTCATCGAGATCGCGCTGGGGGTGGCTCTTGTCCTTCGTCCGAAGACTCGCCTGCGTGTGTGGGCTGCGTGGGGTATTGTCCTCCTGCTGATTGCCGTCTTCCCTGCAAATATCCAGACCTATCTCAATATGAAGGCCGCGGCGGATCCCCGTCTGACCTTCGCCTTGGTGCGTCTGCCACTCCAGCTCCCTCTTATCGCTTGGGCTTGGGCCTATCGCGCCCGATGCCTCAGCGCCCTAAGAAGTGATAGCTTCTCCCTAAGCCGCCGCCCATCCCTCTCCTTCGCTATGCGCAAGATCATACACATCGACATGGATGCCTTCTACGCCTCGGTAGAGCAGCGCGACCATCCCGAGCTTCGGGGGCTGCCTATTGCCGTGGGCGGAGCGGAGTCGCGTGGGGTGGTCTGTGCTGCGAGCTACGAAGCTCGGCGCTTTGGGGTGCGCTCGGCTATGCCTGGAGCGAAGGCACGCAAGCTCTGCCCGCAGCTCATCTTCGTGCCGATGAACTTCGATCGCTACCGTGAGGTATCGCGAGCCATTCACGGCATATTCCACGACTACACCGATATCATCGAGCCGATTTCTCTTGATGAGGCCTTCCTCGATGTGACGGAGAACAAGGTCGGGGAGCCTATGGCCGTAGAGATAGCCCGTGAGATCCGTCGCCGCATCCGTGAGGAGCTGGGGCTGACGGCATCGGCGGGTGTGTCGTATAATAAGTTCCTCGCGAAGATTGCTTCCGACGCGCGCAAGCCCGACGGGCTCTGTACGATCCATCCGTCGCAAGCGCTGGACTTCATTGCCGAGCTCCCCGTCGAGGCCTTCTGGGGAGTGGGGCGTGCTACGGCAGAGCGTATGCATCTCTTGGGTATCCGCACGGGGGCGGACCTCCGAGGGCGAAGCCTTGAGCAGCTGACCCGCCACTTCGGTAAGGCTGGGCGTGTCTTCTATGACTTCGCTCGTGGGGTGGATGAGCGCCCCGTCATCTACGAATGGGTACGTAAGAGCCTCGGCTGTGAGCGCACCTTCGAGGAGAATAGTGCCGAGCCCCTCGTCGTCGAAGCCCACCTTCGTGAGGTGGTCGAGGAGCTGGACGGGCGTCTACAGCGCCGTCAGTTCTCGGGGCGCACGCTCACGCTTCGGGTGAAGTTCGCTGACTTCTCCGTACTCTCCCGCTCGGCTTCCTTCCCCGAAGCCTTCTCTTCGCCCGAGCTTCTTCTGCAGCGTGGCTTGGAGCTTCTTCGCGGCCTTGACTATGCCGATCGCCCCATCCGCCTCTTGGGGCTCTCCCTCTCGCATCCACCTGAGGAGCTTCGCCCGGGGATGTGGGTGCAGCAATGGCTGCCCTTTGCCGAAGACGAGGAGTAGCCAGCTCGCTGATGTACGACTGCGGGTGAGTGGAGCGTTTTCATAGTGGTCCGCCCGTAGACCACTATAGGTTCAGATGAAGGGGACCTGCGGGGTGGTCTTGCTCCGAGGTGGATCGTATGCGGATAGTCGGCTAAGTCGCTCTATACAGGCGTGGTGGCGACTGCCGCTATCTGCAGGATGTACGCCTATGCCTTCCCGCCTGCTGTGCTTGGGAGTCGGGAAGTCAGGAGGCATAAGGTTTTGATAGGGTGGGGGAAGCAAATAAATTGAGCTGGTGCCCTGCCTTAGATAAATAATCGTACCTTTGCGAAGGAACCCTACGACAGCAATCGGCTGGAGTAGGGTTCACTATTGTTTTTACTTGCGGTCAAGGCCGCGCAAAAATTAGGCTGGAGTCCATGACTCCCCAACTACGACTATGGCATATAACTATATGACACAAGCCGGCTATGACAAGCTCATAGCTGAGATCAACGAACTCGAATCTGTTCACCGCCCCGATATCTCTCGTCAGATCGCCGAGGCGCGCGATAAGGGTGACCTCTCCGAAAACGCCGAGTACGACGCCGCCAAGGAAGCTCAGGGCCTCCTCGAAGGGAAGATTGCTCAGCTCAAGGCACAGGTCGCTAACGCTCGTATCATCGACGAGTCAAAGATCTCTACCGATAGCATCCAGATCCTGAGCAAGGTCACCATCCGCAATACCAAGACAGGTGCTGAGCTGACCTATACGCTGGTCTCTGATACGGAGGCGAACCTCAAGGAGAAGAAGATCTCCGTCAACACCCCCATCGCCAAGGGCCTCATGGGCCGCAAGGTCGGTGATGTCGTCGAGGTCCAGACGCCTGGTGGCCTCCTGAACTTTGAGATCCTCAATATCTCGATCTAATCTCTTTTTGCTCCATGGCTACGCTCTTCACACGCATCATCGAGGGGGAGATCCCTTCGTATCGAGTCGCCGAGGACGCTGAGTTCTACGCCTTCCTCGACATCAATCCCGTACAGCCCGGTCACACGCTCGTCGTGCCTCGCAAGGAGGTCGACTACGTCTTCGATATCGAGGATGACCTGCTCGGGCGCATGATGGTCTTTGCTAAGCAGGTCGCCCGTCAGATCCAGACGGTGACGAAGTGCCGCAAGGTCGCTGTCCTCGTCCTCGGACTTGAGGTCAACCATGCGCACATCCACCTCGTGCCCATCAATGCTGAGGGAGATATTGACTTGAAGAAGAAGCTCCAGCTTCCTGCCGAAGAGATGGAGCGCATCGCCCGTGAGCTGCGTGAAGCAGCCCCCGCGAAGTAACACCGATACATATATAATAAGGAGTAGCATTATGCCCATTGCTATCGTAGGGATAGGCTATGTCGGACTGGTCAGCGCAGCTGCTTCGCTGACCTCGGTGTAGAAGTCTACTGTGTAGATGTCGATGAGGCGAAGATCCAGCGCCTACGTGATGGGGAGATACCCATCTATGAGCCGGGTCTGGACGCCCTCGTACGCCGTGGAGTGGAGGCTGGACGCCTGCACTTCTCTACCTCTATCGCCGAAGTCCTGCCCCATGTCGAGATTATCTTCAGTGCTGTCGGTACGCCCCCAGACGAAGATGGCTCGGCCGACCTGCGCCACGTCCTCTCCGTAGCTCGTGCTATCGGTGAGGCGATGACGGACTATTGTCTCGTCGTCACTAAGAGTACCGTGCCCGTAGGTACCTACCTCAAGGTCCGTGAGACGATCGAGGCGGCACAGCGTGAGCGTGGCGTGTCCATTCCCTTCGACGTCGCTTCGAACCCCGAGTTCCTCAAGGAGGGCAACGCTATCGAGGACTTCATGCGCCCCGACCGTGTCGTCGTCGGTGTCGATAGCGACCGTGCCCGTGAGCTGATGACGCGCCTCTATAAGCCCATCCTCCTCAATAACTTCCGCGTCCTCTTCATGGATATCGCCTCGGCAGAGATCACGAAGTACGCGGCTAACGCCATGCTCGCTACGCGCATCAGCTTCATGAATGAGGTGGCGAACCTCTGCGAAGCCGTCGGTGCTAATGTCTCCATGGTGCGTCAGGGCATCGGTAGTGACGCCCGCATCGGGAGCAAGTTCCTCTACTCGGGTTGTGGCTATGGAGGCTCTTGCTTCCCCAAGGATGTGCAAGCCTTCATCCGTACGGCGAAGGAATATGGCCGTCCTATGCGCGTCCTCGAAGCTGTCGAGGCCGTGAACGAGGCGCAGAAGCACGTGCTCTTCGATAAGTTCTCCCGCTACTTCGGTGGCGATCTGAAGGGTCGTCGTGTCGCTGTCTGGGGCTTGGCCTTCAAGCCTGAGACGGACGATATGCGCGAGGCGCCTTCGCTCGTCCTCATCAACTCCCTCCTCGAGGCTGGCTGTGAGGTCGCCGTCTATGACCCGATCGCCATGCCTGAGGCTCGCCGTCATCTCGGTGACCGCGTCCGCTACGCACGTGATGTCTACGACTCCGCGCTCGATGTCGATGCGATCTTCCACGTCACCGAATGGAAGGCATTCCGTATGCCCGCCTGGGAAGTCCTTCACCGCTCGGTGAAGACTCCGCTACTCATTGACGGGCGCAACGTCTTTGATACCGACCCCGTCGAGGCAGGCTTCACCCTCCTTCAGATAGGGGCAGTAGTCTGCCCGCCCCGTCCCCCTATGCTGGGTGTCCGTACACCTGACATAGGGGGATCTTTTACTCCCTCATCCCCTTTCCTCCTTCTATTCTCTAAGCATAGCGTATGATTTCTGTCGATGCCCTCACTGTCGAGATCGGTGGGGCACCCCTCTTCTCAGATATTTCCTTCGTCATCAACCCCAAGGACCGCATCGCCCTCATGGGGAAGAATGGTGCCGGTAAGAGCACCCTGCTGAAGATCCTCAGCGGTACGCGTGAGGCGACCCGCGGTAAGGTCAACGTCCCCTCGGGTGTGCAGGTGGCCTACCTTCCCCAGCACCTCCTCACCGAGGATGGGCGCACCGTCTTCGAGGAAGCTGAGCAAGCCTTCAGCAACATCCACCAGATGGCAGCCCGTATGGAGGAGCTCAACGAGGCCCTCAATACCCGCACCGACTACGATAGCCCCGAGTATATGGCGATCATCGAGGAGGTGTCTGCACTGGGGGAGAAGTACTACGCTATCGAAGAGATCAACTACGACAAGGCAATCGAGCTGACGCTCCTTGGTCTTGGCTTCAAGCGAAGCGACTTCACGCGACAGACGAGCGAGTTCAGTGGGGGCTGGCGTATGCGTATCGAGCTGGCGAAGCTCCTCCTGCAGAAGCCCGATGTCCTCCTCCTCGACGAGCCGACGAACCACCTCGACATCGAGTCGATCCAGTGGCTTGAGGACTTCCTCATCGAGACAGGTCAGACGGTCGTCGTCATCAGCCATGACCGCGCCTTCGTCGACCACATCACCACGCGTACCCTCGAGATCACGATGGGCCGCCTCTACGACTATAAGGTGAACTACTCCGAGTACCAGCGTCTGCGTGCTGAGCGCCGCGAGCAGCAGATGAAGGCCTACGAGGAGCAGCAGAAGTTCATCGCCGAGACGACCGACTTCATCGAGCGCTTCAAGGGCACGTACTCCAAGACCAACCAGGTGCAGAGCCGTGTGCGTATGCTCGAGAAGCTTGAGCTGGTCGAGGTCGATGAGATCGATACCTCCGCTATCCGCCTCCGCTTCCCACCCGCCCCACGCTCGGGCAACTATCCCGTGCAGATGGAGGGTGTCGGCAAGGCCTTTGGCGATAAGCGCATCTTCTCGGATGTCAACCTGATGATCGAGCGTGGCGACAAGATTGCCTTCGTCGGGAAGAACGGGGAAGGGAAGAGTACCCTCGTGCGCTGTATCATGAAGGAGCTGGAGCACGAAGGTGTCCTCACGCTCGGGCATAATGTCCAGATCGGCTACTTCGCCCAGAATCAGGCGGCCATCGAGGATGAGACGCGCACCGTCTTCCAGACTATCGACGATGTAGCCGAGGGTGAGATCCGCACGAAGATCAAGGATCTCCTCGGCGCCTTTATGTTCGGTGGTGAAGCTTCGACGAAGAAGGTCAAGGTACTCAGCGGTGGTGAGCGTACGCGCTTGGCACTCCTCAAGCTTCTCCTTGAGCCATACAACCTGCTGATACTCGACGAACCGACGAACCACCTTGACATGAAGACGAAGGAAGTCCTCAAGCAAGCCCTCCTCAACTATGATGGCACGCTTATCCTCGTCTCGCACGACCGTGACTTCCTCGACGGCCTCGTGAGTAAGGTCTATGAGTTCGGAGGTGGTAAGGTCACCGAGCACCTCGAAGGTATCTATGAGTTCATGCAGCGCAAGAAGCTGGAGAACCTCAAGGAGCTGGAGCGCTCCGCCTCCTAATCTCACTCCTTATATATAAGGTAGCAAACACGCCGTCCGCCTATCCCCTCTGTGGGGTAGGCGGACGGCGCTTTTATAGGGTGGTGAAAACAACTAGTACTGGTCGGCTGTCGGAGCAGTACTGGTCACACGGCGAAGCAGTACTGGTCACTAATAGTAACCAGTAGTGGTTGGAGTGGTGACCAGTACTGGTTGCTTTCTTCGCTTTGGTGGGGTAGTGGGAAGACTACCTTTAGTAGGGAGGTGTGAAGCTATATAGGTTTGCTTCCCCCTCCCTGGTAATGGATACAGCTAACACAGCTTTTGGGGGGTAGGGTCAGGTGCTCAATCCGAGGGGAGCGTGTGGGGAAATGTAGTTTGGAGTGCTTGGGGGCGGAACGCGGTAGTCAAGGTGTTGCAGATATTAACCTTGTAGGATGTTAGTATTCAGCACGTTGAGTTACTTAATAAATTTATTAAGTGTAAGCATAAATAATTGCTTGCTTTTTCGCTTTTCATCCATAACTTTGCGCTCACAAGGAGAAGGAGTGAGAGAGCTCCTCTTCCGATCATGAAAATGAGACTTTGTATTAAATCAGTATCAGAGATCTTGACCGAGTCGCCTACGTCGAAAAGAGGACGGGGTGACGCCGCTCCCTGCCACCACCTATTGGGCCGATAGGTGCTATGTGGTCTAGGTATCCTATATTACTATGAATAGCCCTCTCAATGAACTCACTTATCATGGGGCGGATCGTTAAAGACCGAGCCGCTTGACGATTCCATTCTCCCGCTCCTCTTAAGATCATGCAGAATAAATCAATCCATACACGTATCACTAACACTAACTTACGAAGATGAAGTATTTCTCCAAGTACTTTACCGCGAGGGTCGTACTGCTGATCCTGGCGATGCTCCTAAGTAGTCCGCTTGTCACCTGGGCACAGGGGACGATCACCATCAAGGGGGTCGTCAAGGATGCCCAGAAGGAGCCCTTAGCAGGGGTCTCTATTCGAGTCAAGGGGACAACAGCAGGGACCACTACTACCCCTACTGGGGACTACACGCTCCAGAATGTCTCACGCAATGCTACCCTAATCTTCTCCTACATCGGGATGAAGAAGCAGGAGGTGCCTGTCTCGGGGCGTACGACCATCGATGTCGTCCTTGAAGATGACGCACAGGTGGCTCAGGAGGTCGTTGTCGTCGGCTACGGTACTCAGAAGAAGGTCAACCTCACTGGGGCTGTCTCCTCTATCGACTCTAAGTCCCTGGCTGCTCGCCCTGTGCAAAATGTCGGGCAGGCTCTCCAGGGGATGATCCCTGGTCTGAACCTCTCGGTGGGAAACTCTGGGGGAGCCCTCAATAGCTCCCTGGCCCTCAATATCCGTGGTACGGGTACGATCGGGACGGGGTCAAACTCAAGCCCACTGGTTCTGATCGACGGCTCAGAGGGAGACATGAACTCTCTGTCGGCTAATGATATCGAGAGCATATCGGTGCTGAAGGATGCTTCTGCAAGCTCGATCTATGGATCTCGCGCTGCCTTCGGGGTGATCCTCATCAAGACTAAGAACGGTCGTGAAGGTCGGGCCCGAGTTTCCTATACGAGCAATGTCCGCTTTGCTACTGCGACACAGGTCCCTGAGATGATGGACTCAGAGCAGTTCGCTAAGTACTTCAATGCCGCTGGTACAAACGCAGGGAATGGGACGGTCTTCACCGATGAGATCATGAAGCGTATCGTAGCCTACAAGCAAGGTACGATCTCAGAAGACCTGCGCTCGGGAACCTCCTGGAATGAGCGAGATAGAGCTTGGAATCTCTATACGGACTCATGGGCAAATACCGATTGGTTCGCAGAAATGTATCGTAAGAATGCTCCTTCTCAAGAGCATAACCTCTCCATATCTGGTGGAAGTGGTAAGACGAACTACTACGTCAGTGGTGCGCTACTCGATCAGCAGGGCCTGATTCGCTACGGACATGATGCCTTCAAGCGCTACAACCTCACTGCGAAGCTCAGCACGGACATCACTCCATGGCTGACCGTCTCCTATACCAACCGCTGGTCACGTGAAGAATACTCCCGCCCAAGCTATATGACGGGCCTCTTCTTCCATAATATTGCTCGCCGCTGGCCGACTAACCTGTGCGTGACGTCCACGGGTATCTCATCCCTGGTAATGAGACGATCCAGATGCAGGATGGTGGTGTCGACCGCAACCAACGTGACCGTGTCAATCAGCAGCTGACGCTGGAAGCACGCCCCCTGCCTGGGCTTCTCCTCCGTGCTGAGAATAACTATAACACGACCTACAACTTCAATCACTGGGATGTCCTGGCTATCTATAGCCATGATAAGGATGGCCTTGCTCGCTTGACCTCTCGTGAGGGTGGCGACGACGGCCAGACGAGTGTCGGTGAGAGCACCTGGCGAAATAATTACTTCAACGGGCGCTACTATGCCGAGTATAGCCGTCTCTTCGCAGAGAAGCATGACGTCAAGCTCATCGCTGGGCTCGACCTTGAAGTCAATAACTACCATGATCTTGGTGGTAGCAAGAAGGATCTTATCTCGAACCTTGTCCCCACGGTCAATACGGCTACCAATGACAAGCCTTCTCTCTACTCAGGCTATAACCATTGGGCTACGATGGGGAGCTTCGCTCGTCTGAACTATGCTTACGACGAGCGTTACCTCCTTGAGGTCTCTCTCCGCTCCAATGGCTCCTCCCGCTTCATTGGCAATAAGCGCTGGGCTACCTTCCCCTCCTTCTCTGCTGGTTGGAATATTGCCAATGAGCAGTTCTTCTCCCCCCCTCAAGAAGACCTTCTCAATGCTTAAGCTCCGCGGGTCATGGGGTACACTGGGGAATACCGAGGTGCAAGCACTCTATCCTTGGTTCCTCTCTCAGCCTGTCGGGACAGCTAACTCAGCTTGGCTCATCGGTGGCGAACGTCTGAATACGTCTAATGCTCCTGGTATTGTATCAAGTGCTCTCACTTGGGAGCGCATTGAGTCTTGGAACGTCGGTCTGGACTTTGCGGCTCTGAACAACAGACTGCAGGGTACTCTGGAGTACTTCAACCGTACGACTCGCGATATGGTTGGTCCCCCTTCTCCACTGCCCTTCACCCTCGGTACCGGTCAGCCCCGTGAGAATAATGCGACCCTCGTCTCTAAGGGTTGGGAAGCTGAGCTCAAGTGGCGTGACTATGTAGGCAAGGTGAACTACGGGCTGCGCTTGATCCTCTCGGATGATATCCAGACGGTCACGCAGTACTACAACCCTACGGGATCCCTCTCCACTTGGTACGCAGGACGTCGCATGGGTGAGATCTGGGGCTATACTACGGCTGGTATCGCCAAGACGAACGATGAGATGAATGAGCACCTGAAGACTAACCGTCCTTCATGGGGTGATAACTGGCAGGCCGGGGACATCATGTATAAGGATCTTAATGGTGATGATACCGTCAATGGTGGGGCTAACACCTTGTCCGACCATGGAGACCTTCGCCGCCTCGGCTACAATGCTCCTCGCTTTAAGGTTGGTTTCAATGCTGACCTTACGTGGCAGGGTCTTGACTTCAGCTTCTTCCTTCAGGGGGTTGGCCGTCGTGACTGGTTTGACAACTCTCCCTATTCTGTCGGTGCTACGAGCCATGGACAGTGGCAGTCTGTGGGCTTCAAGGAGCACTGGGACTTCTTCCGACCTGAGGGTGACCCCAATGGGGCTAACCTGAATGCTCGCTATCCTCGTCCCCTCTTCGAGAAGGGCGCCAAGAATATGCAGACGCAGTCCCGCTATGTCGTCAATGCGGCGTATCTCCGTATCAAGAATATCCAGCTGGGCTATACCCTCCCTGCTTCTCTCACGAAGAAGATCGGGGTCAGTCGCTTACGTGTCTACACCTCGGCTGACAACCTCGTGACCTTCACCAAACTGCCCAAGATCTTCGACCCCGAAGCTACTGGTGGTGACTGGGGACCAGGTAAGATCTATCCGCTGCAGCGCGTGATCTCCTGTGGGCTCAATGTCAATATCTAATCGGCATCTAACAGAACAAGTATTATGAGACAACATAGCTATTGGAGGAAGGCGCTCCTCCTATCCTCTGGCCTCCTGGCTCTCTCTTCCTGTAATCTTCTTGATAGGGAGCCTCTTGATCAGGTAGGCCCAGATTCATACTATGGGACTGCTGAGCAGCTTGGTACCTTCCCGATCAACTACTATGCTTCCCTCTTCCCAGGACATGGGAGCGGTGGCTATCACGCAGGGATAGCTACCTATGATGATGGTACGGATAATCAGGCTTCGACCAATCTAACCGTTCGATGTTCAGCAATACTACGTGGAAGGTAGAGAGCACTGGTCAGCCTTCGATCGCCTCTATCCGCAATGTGAACTGGTACATGGAGCAGGTCCTGCCGAAGTTCTACGCCGGTAAGATCGTTGGTGACCCCACTGATATCAATCACTATATCGGGGAGGCCTATGCCATTCGTGCGCTGCTTTACTTCGATGCACTCAAGGTCTATGGTGACTTCCCCATTATCACCCAGACGCTCCCGACGGAGCTGGAGACCTTGCAGAAGGCTTCTCAGCGACGCCCACGTAATGAGGTCGCTCGCTTTATCATCAGCGAGCTGGACTCCGCTATCAAGTATCTGAGACCAACCTTCCCCGCTAATCAGCGTCTGACGAAGAATGCTGCTCAGCTGCTCAAGAGCCGTGTGGCCCTCTACGAAGGGACCTTCGAGAAGCACCACCGAGGTACAGGACGTGTGCCAGGTGATGCCACTTGGCCAGGGAAAGACAAGGAGTGGAATAAGGGTAAGGTCTTCGATCAGGATGCTGAGGTGAGGTTCTTCCTCGAGCAGGCTATGGCCTCTGCGAAGGTCGTTGCTGACGCAGTATCCCTCACCCCCAACTCGCACAAGACCAATCCAGACCTTCCTACCTTTAGTGGCTGGAATCCCTACTATGAGCAGTTTGCCTCCAGAAGCCTTGATGGCTTCTCTGAGATTCTGCTGTGGAGACAGTACAGCAAGGATAAGAGAATCCTTCACCTCGTCTCCCATCAGTTGGTCACAGGCACGAACTCTGGCTGGACGCGTGGTCTCGTAGAGTCCTTCCTCATGAAGGATGGTCTGCCTTACTACAAGCGTAATACCGCCACCTATAATGATGTGACGATCGATAATGTGAAGAAGGATCGTGATGAGCGTCTCCAGCTCTTCCTCTTTGCAGAGTCTGATGCTCGTAGCTACGACAATGCTAAGAAGGTCGTCAAGAAGTATGAGTGTGCAAATATGATCGACAAGCCTGAGGTCAGAGATGTCACAGGTATGCTCAGCGTAAGTATTACAACTATGACCCCTCGATGCGTCAGGGCTCAGAGATGAACGATGTCTCCGGTGTGCCCATCCTTAGAGCATCTGAAGCTTATCTAAACTACATCGAAGCTTCCTATGAGCTCAATAGAACTCTGGATGCAGATGCTCGTAAGTATTGGGATCAGCTTCGCCAACGTGCTGGTATCACCGGGACGATCGATGCGACGATCAATGCTACAGATATGTCAGTGGAGGCCAACGTTAATAGAGCTTCCTATGACTGGGGAGCCTTCTCTCAGGGTCAGGCCATTGATCCTACGCTCTATAGCATCCGTCGTGAGCGCCGCTGTGAATTCGCTGGTGAAGGTATGCGTCACGATGACCTTGTTCGCTGGTGCGCTATGGACCAGGTCAAGAACTATGTGATCGAGGGCGTGAACTTCTGGGCGAAGATTCATGAGTATAGCTACTTCTGGGGTACCAAGACGGTGAAGGTCACAGGCCCCGATGGTAGAGAGACGGAAGAGCTGGTACCTGATCCTACTCAGACGAGAATTATCTCGGATGGGACTTCAAAGGCTAACATCTCTGCCAAAAGTCTCAGTACATATCATCGCCCCTACCAGATCATCTCGAAGGCTAATAACAATGATATGTTCGATGGCTATACCTTCTACCAGGCTCACTACCTCTATCCTGTCACGATTCAGACGTTAGAGCTCTGTGCTCCTGGCAACAAGATCGATGCCACGTACTTCTATCAGAATATCAACTGGCCTACGAGTACGGATAATCCCTATGCTCTCAAGTAGGCATACTCGCGCGAGCTTATAAAGCGCTACTCCACGACGACACCCCAGCCCGACCTTCGAGCTGGGGTGTCGCTCTTTTCCCGCCCGCCTATCCCCTCTGTTGGGTAGGCGGATGGCGCGTTTATAGGGTGGTGAAAATGACCAGTACTGGTCGGTGGTCGGACCAGTACTGCTCAGACGGCGAAGTAGTACTGGTCACTAATAGTAACCAGTAGTGGTTGGAGTGGTGACCAGTACTGGTTGCTTTTCCCTCTTTAGCGAGATAGGAGAAAGGCTACCTTTACTCGGGTGGTATGATTCTATATTGGTCGGCAGGTGAAGCTATATAGGTCACGAAAGCAATCTATATAGTCGAAGCATCAACCTATATAGGTTCACCCGCTGACCAATATAGGTTGATAGCGCCTTCTCCTATATGTATTCAGAAGGAGTAGGGTAGCCCGCGTGTCCATCCCGCTTAATCAGCCCCCTCATCCCCCGCGACTCCCTATGCTCTTTCCCCGATGTATCTCCCACTGCATCCCTGAATCTGAAAAATTTTTTTTCTCCTTGTAACTCTCTTGTTTATGGGGAAATGAATGCAACTCAACGTGGTGTTCTTGAAAAATATTTCTTGGTAAGATTTGGTTTGTATTTAGTTTTTTTGCTCTATCTTTGCAACCGCAAACGAGAAACGAACCGCCTCGAATGAAGGCTGACCCGAGCGAGGGTAGCTGAGGTGAGGGAAGTAAATACGTTAGCGAAGACGATATAAGTAAGGGTGACTTACTTATGATTGACTTAAAAGAGGTGTCACAAGGTTCACACCAGCGGCCCTCTTAGCGATCATTGACATACTTGATAAAAAAACAAACGAGAAAAACAACGTAGAGCATATATAATAAGTTAGTATACAACCTGCGTGCATTTCTGATAGCAATATTAGAAGTACGTTAGGCGCAAAAAAACAGATAAGGGCAGACGGTGGATGCCTTGGCTCTCGGAGGCGACGAAGGACGTGATAAGCTGCGATAAGCTACGGGGATTGGCACATACAAATTGATCCGTAGATTTCCGAATGGGGCAACCCGGTACATTGAAGATGTATCACACTGCAGAGCAGTGAGCGAACGTGGGGAACTGAAACATCTAAGTACCCATAGGAGAAGAAAACAAAAGTGATTCCCTTAGTAGTGGCGAGCGAACGGGGACTAGCCCAAACCAGATTTGTTTCGGCAAAACCTGGGGTTGTAGGACCTCGATATAGGGAAGACAAGATTAGGAGAACGGTCTGGAAAGGCCGGCCATAGAACATGATAGCTGTGTATCCGAAAAATCTTCGTTGGACTTAGAGGTATCCTGAGTAGCGCGGGACACGTGAAATCCTGTGTGAATCTGCGGGGCCCATCCCGTAAGGCTAAATACTCCCGAGAGACCGATAGTGAACCAGTACCGTGAGGGAAAGGTGAAAAGAACCTCGAACAGAGGAGTGCAATAGATCCTGAACCCGTCTGCCTACAAGCGGTAGGAGCAGCCTTGTGCTGTGACTGCGTGCCTTTTGCATAATGAACCTACGAGTTACTTTCTCTGGCAAGGTTAAGTGATGAAGAGTCACGTGAGCCGAAGCGAAAGCGAGTCTGAATAGGGCGGTTTAGTCAGAGGGAGTAGACGCGAAACCAAGTGATCTACCCTTGGTCAGGTTGAAGGTTGGGTAAAACCAACTGGAGGACCGCACCGGTAAGCGTTGAAAAGCTTTCGGATGAACTGAGGGTAGGGGTGAAAGGCTAATCAAACTTGGAGATAGCTCGTACTCCCCGAAATGCATTTAGGTGCAGCCTGTGGAGTTTCTTACGTGAGGTAGAGCGACTGATTGGATGCGAGGCTTTCACCGGCTATCAAGTCCAGACAAACTCCGAATGCACGTTAAGTTAGATCCACGGAGTGAGGGCATGGGTGCTAAGGTCCATGTCCGAGAGGAGAAGAATCCAGACCATCGGCTAAGGTCCCGAAATAATAGCTAAGTTGACCAAACGAAGTCAGAGTGCGAAGACAGCTAGGATGTTGGCTTGGAAGCAGCCATTCATTTAAAGAGTGCGTAACAGCTCACTAGTCGAGTGCTTTGGCGTGGATAATAATCGGGCATAAGCTATTTACCGAAGCTGTGGGATGTGTAAACATCGGTAGGGGAGCATTCTAGCGGCGCTGAAGGTGAGAGGACAACTCTTGCTGGAGCTTCTAGAAAAGCAAATGTAGGTATAAGTAACGATAAAGGAGGTGAGAAACCTCCTCGCCGAAAGACTAAGGTTTCCTGATCAACGCTAATCGGATCAGGGTTAGTCGGGGCCTAAGGGGAAGCCGAATGGCGCACCCGATGGAAGAACCGGTTAATATTCCGGTACTAATTATGTGAGCGATGTGGAGACGGAGATGTGACGGTCCTGCCACCTGACGGAATAGGTGGTTGAAGGGTGTAGGAGTTGATCTGAGTAGGCAAATCCGCTCGGAGATCCGAACCTGACAGTACTCTGAGTGCTTGCACGAGGAGATATGGACAACTGTAACGGCGCTCCCAAGAAAATCCGCTAAGCATATTGCATGATTACCCGTACCATAAACCGACACAGGTGGTTGGGTTGAGTATACTAAGGCGCTCGAGTGATTCGCGGTTAAGGAACTAGGCAAAAATAGTCCTGTAACTTCGGAATAAAGGACGCTCACAGTGAAGGCTGTGAGCCGCAGAGAATAGGCCCAGGCGACTGTTTAACAAAAAAACACATGGCTATGCTAAATCGAAAGATACTGTATATAGCCTGACACCTGCCCGGTGCTGGAAGGTTAAGAGGAGATGTCATCGCAAGAGAAGCATTGAATTGAAGCCCCAGTAAACGGCGGCCGTAACTATAACGGTCCTAAGGTAGCGAAATTCCTTGTCGGGTAAGTTCCGACCTGCACGAATGGTGTAACGATCTGGGTACTGTCTCAACCGCGAGCTCGGTGAAATTGTAGTATCGGTGAAGATGCCGATTACCCGCAACGGGACGAAAAGACCCCGTGAACCTTTACTATAGCTTTGCATTGGATTTGGGTAACAAATGTGTAGGATAGGCCGGAGACTGTGAAGCGGGCACGCCAGTGTTCGTGGAGTCGCCGTTGAAATACGGCCCTTTTGTTATTTGGGTTCTAACTCGCGGACGCGAGGACATTGCATGGTGGGTAGTTTGACTGGGGTGGTCGCCTCCAAAAGTGTAACGGAGGCTTCTAAAAGGTACCCTCAGACCGATTGGTAACCGGTCGTAGAGTGTAATGGCACAAGGGTGCTTGACTGGGAGACTAACAAGTCGCACAGGTAGGAAACTAGAGCATAGTGATCCGGTGGTTCCGTATGGAAGGGCCATCGCTCAAAGGATAAAAGGTACTCCGGGGATAACAGGCTGATCGCTCCCAAGAGCTCATATCGACGGAGCGGTTTGGCACCTCGATGTCGGCTCGTCACATCCTGGGGCTGGAGAAGGTCCCAAGGGTTGGGCTGTTCGCCCATTAAAGTGGCACGCGAGCTGGGTTCAGAACGTCGTGAGACAGTTCGGTCTCTATCTGTTGTGGGCGTTTGAGATTTGAGGGGGCCTGACACTAGTACGAGAGGACCGTGTTGGACGAACCGCTGGTTTATCGGTTATGCCGCCAGGCGTATTGCCGAGTAGCTACGTTCGGTTGAGATAAGTGCTGAAAGCATCTAAGTACGAAGCTTGCCTCAAGATTAGATCTCATTATAAGGGTGGTTATAGACGATGACCTTGATAGGCTACAGGTGTAAAGGCGGTGACGTCATAGCCGAGTAGTACTAATTGCCCGAAAGTTTTTGCCTGAGGTTGTATACCGACTTAGCGATACGGTGGTGAGTATTGTGCGTTTTTATCAAGTCAATGATTGTCTAAATACAGCGATATTTAGGTGGTTATAACGTTGGGGTTCCACCTCTTCCCATTCCGAACAGAGAAGTTAAGCCCAATCGTGCCGATGGTACTGCGTTTCGTGGGAGAGTAGGTAGCCGCCATTTTAAGAGATAGGGTGATGGAGCGAAAGCTTCGTCACCCTATCGTCGTTTATATGCCTACCTACTTGATCTTTTATTTGCGTATGACAAGGAAGATACTCCTTTTCTCAATGCTTCTTGCGCTCGGCTTTACTGCGAGCTGTAAGGAGGATATGCCCCAACCGACGCCCGAGCCTACGCCTGTAGTACCCGAGGCACCAGGGACTCCTGAACCCTCAACGGATCCTACTAACCCTACGCCTCCGGCATCGCCCGCTGAGCCCACGCCCTCGGTGCCTAAGCCTTCGGACTATCGCATCGCTACGCGTATGGTCGTAGAGCCTATCAAGGAGAAGACGGCTGAGATGCTGAGTAAGCTGAAGATCGAAGACTTTGCTTGGCGTGGTAATAAGGATGCCATCAAGCTCGCTGACCTCCTTCCCTTCGTGACTTTCAAAGCCTCAGACCTCGATGGCGAGCCTTACACGCTGACCGCAGAAGACCTGAAGCTGCTGGAGCTGGTGGATATGAAGTATGAAGAGCATGGCTCGTATCGCGATTACATCGCCTTCAAGGTCCGCTACAATCATATCTCGGGGACATCTGTCCTGCGTATCCCTGTCTCTCGCCGTGACTACTTCATGCAGAAGTTCCAGGTGAATAAGGACTTTGTGCCGCAGTACTACCTCGGAGGGATTGCCCATCTCTTCCCAGCCAGTGCAGGGGAGATCTTGAAGGAGTATGATCGTGCGAAGTATGCTGTCGTCCTGACGGATGCGCGTGCAGACCACTCGAATAATGACCTTTCGTTCCGTGGTCTGGTACATCTCGTAGGTACGGGCATGGAGGAGCCTGTCATGGTACTGAACTTCGAGGCCAAGGGCTTCAAGCCCCTCTCAGCACTCCAAGGGCAGCTTACTTTCGTTACCTCTGGAGAGCTCAATGAGCGCATGAGAGATCGACTGAAGAAGATTCAGAAGAGTAAGACGATCACGGATGCTGTCGTCCTGCAGCTGGTACAGAACAATCCTAACTCTTGGATCAAGCTCGCCAGCCCAGGCATCCAGAATACCTATGGAGGCGAATTGCAGTGGGATGGTGATCACTTGGTAGGTGTGCTCTCTGGTGGGCATGATACCCGTGATATCTATCTTGAGAATGCACGCTTTGCTATCAACTCGGCTCGCTATGATAAGGCTGCTGGTACCGTGACGCTTGGAGTAGAGCTCATAGCGGCCAATGGAATCGCTGTCAGTGGTGTGACGACGACGCTGGTTATTCGCTCTGTGAACCCTCTAAGCTTTCGGTCTTAGACCGCTAAATCGTAGGCTCGCCCCGACAAGTCCTGCTTGTCGGGGCGAGCCTATTTGATAGGGTAGGAGGAATGTGCCTCGCCTTGCGCTTCCGTGAGTGGATATGGGTGAGAAGTGTGGCGGAATATCTGCTCGTTGTGGGCTTGCTTGTTATTCACAAAACTATTCTCTACCTTTGGTACATGATCTCGGGGCTCTATGCTTCCGATCGATAGCAAACGCAATATGAACGAACAAACCTCCCACGACAACTCTCTGGGCTCCTGGAGCTCTCGGTAATCCCACCTACGCCCCTCATTGGGTTGGCCTCCCACGGCGCAATTTAGAGCTCGAGCAGTCCTCTTACTTCCCCGACACACCGACAGACGCTCACTCGGCCACATACCCCTTCCCCCGCTTCGGCGGACACCACCACGCACACGCAAAGGCTCCTCCCGATCCTCGCTAAGGGTCGTACACACGCTCATCAAGCCTTTGTCCCCACCATACCGTCTCATACGCTCCCAGAGTCCCCTCCCGAGGTGCCTCAGGGATGCAGTCCTACCATTACGCACATTCCCAGAGGGCACCTCGTGTACCCTCTCGACACCACATTAACGCAACTACAATTATGAGACTCCATATCAAGTATCTCTTGGGCTGCTTGGCGCTTCTCTTCCTTCTCCCTGCATGTAAGGGGGAAAGTGACGTCGAAGAAGCTACCCTTGATCTCTCGGCCCAGAGTGTGACCTTCACCAAGGATGGCGGCGAGCAGACGCTTACCGTCTCGACCAACAAGGACAGCTGGTCAGCCTTCACCACCGAACGCTCTTGGCTCACCGTAGAGCAGCAGGGGAATACGCTCAAGGTCAAGGCTACGGCCAATGACCGCGGCATGGATCGTGCTGCTTCCGTAGTAGTCAACGCTGGCGGCATGCAGCGCGTCGTAGATGTCAAGCAGAGCGCTGCTGACATCATCCTCGATGCTGACGCTACTTCGCTCGTCTTCCCTGCCGCTGGGGAAACGAAGAAGCTCGCTATCTCCAGCAACGGTGGCAACGTGACGGCAGAGCTTGCTTCGGCTGTCGACTGGCTGACGATCGACAAGGTCACTCCTACGGCTATCGTCCTCACCGCTAAGGAAAGCACCGAGAAGGTCAAGCGCAGCGTCAAGGTTAACCTCACCGTAGGTACCGTCATCAAGGAAATCGAAGTCACTCAAGAAGGGATCATGTACTACGTACTTCCCTATCTGAAGTTCCCCGCTACTCTCGCTGAAGTGATCCGCTACGAAAAGACTCGTGGCAACGAACTGATCAAGCTCCCTGACGGACTCTTCAACACGACGCTCTACCGCTTCGCAACGCAGAGTAAGGTCATGCCCTTCATGCAGTATGAATTCAGCAGTGAAACGGCTGCAGGATTTTCTTCTGCCTCTACGCTCTGCTACGATGTGACTCTGGTCAAGGATAACGCTGACTACGATGCCTTCCTCAAGGAAAATGGCTTCGAAACTAAGGAAGTTGGTAAGGATGGCAAGTCTGTCACTTATACCAATGAAAAGCTGTCCATGCAGGTTGTGGTAGCCTTCCAAACGGGCGGTGCTATCATCACTGCCAAGTATGCTCCTAAGCAGGATAAGGACTATGCTACCTTTAAGACGCTGCCTATGACGCATCAGACCGAGATGATGAGCAATCCCGAACTCAAGATCATCAAGGACAAGAAGAAGGACGACATCCGTAAGCAGGAAGAAGCTTGGGGTTCTAAGCGCGATGAATCTATCACGCAGGACAACTACGACCGCTTCATCACGGGTACTACGGCCTTCGAAGAAGAAATCTATCGCGGTTACTTCTACATCCGTCCTTCTAAGGAAGATAAGATCGAAGAAAATGACCCCTACATCGACTATATGCACGGTGCACAGGCTGTCTACTCTAACATTGAGCTGGCATTCTGGAAGGATGCTATCGGTCGCTATGCTCTGACGAAGGAAGTGCTTGCACTCTTCAAGGAAGCTGGTTGCCCCTACCTCCGTCCTATAGGTAACAAGGGTTACCACGCCTTCTACAACAAGGATAAGATGCAGGCTTACGTCATGCGTGTTGCTTACGACAAGGGCAAGCCCATCATCGAAATGCAGTCCTTCTACGAAAAGATCGAAGCTGGTGGCGCTAGCTCTATCGCTACGCTCTCCAACTACGGACGTAGCATCCGCGCTCAGAAGGCTCATGACGAAGGCATCCGCCGTCTCGAACGCCGCATCTTAGCTTCACCTCTCTTCCGCTAAGATCTCGGTCGCTCCCCTCTAAGAGGATAGGGTGCCTGGGATATGCTCCGGGCACCCTGCCTCCTTGGGGTGTACGCTTCCTTCACCAGACTCACACGTACAAAGCACCAACGCCACATCCTTCCCTCTGGCGAGGACGGCTCTACCTTTCCTCCTCGCCTTGGGCTCACCATCCACACACAAAAACACATTATGAAATCGTATCTCAAGTACCTCTTAGCCTGCTTGGGTCTGCTCCTCCTATTGCCAGCCTGTAAGAACGAAAGTGACGTCGAGGAAGCTACCATCGATGTCTCCACGCAGCTCATCTCCTTCACTAAAGATGGTGGCGAACAGACGCTCACCGTCAAGACGAACAAGGACACGTGGACTGCCTTCACCACCCAGGAGTCTTGGCTCACTCTCACGCAGGAGGGCAATGCGCTCAAGGTCAAGGCCAGCGCCAACGATCGTGGTGTCGACCGCTCCGCTTCGATCATCGTCAATGCCGGTGGTGCACAGCGCCGTGTCGCCGTCACGCAGAGTGCTGCTGACGGCCTCATCGAGATGACGGATACCTCCGTACTCTTCCCCGAAGGCTGGTGCCACGAAGAAGGTCACTTTCTCCAGCAATGGCGGTTCGGTCAAGGCCGAGCTGGCTACCCCAGCCGACTGGCTCACCATCGACCGCGTCGCTGATGGCAGCATTGTCCTTACCGCTAAGGAAAGCCCCGAGAAGTATCGTCGCCGTGTGAAGGTCCTCCTGACCGTCGGCACGACCCTCACCGAAATCGAAGCTATCCAGGAAGGCTCTGTACAGTACGTCCTGCCTATCCTGAAGTTCCCCGCTTCGCTGGCTACCGTGATGAGCGAAGAAATGGCTCGTGGTAACGCACTTATCCAGCTCCCTGACGGCCTCTTCAATACGACCTCTTACCGCGTGGCTACGCGCAGTGAAGCGATGCCCTTCATCCAGTATGAGTTCACTGACCCCAGCGCTCCTGGCTTCAAGTCTGCTATGTCTATCTGTGCCGACAGCACGCTCGTCAAGGACAATCCTGAGTTCATGGCCTTTGTCAAGGAACAGGGCTTCGATGCTCCTACGATCTCTAAGGACGGTAAGACCACGACCTACACCAGCGAAAGCCTCCAGCTCCAGATCGAGGTGACGATCCAGCCTAAGGGGTGCTGTCATCACCACGACCTATCGCCCCACGCAGCGCAAGTCCCTACAAGACCTTCGACGTCATGCCTCTGGCCGAGCAGCTCAAGCTCCTCAGCAGCCGTGAGCTGGATATCATGAAGGCCAAGCGCGCTGAGATCCGCAAGCAGGAAGCTGAATGGGGCTCTGAATGGGCAGAGCCACACGATCGTAAGTACTACGACCGCTTCATGGTGACGAAGGCCTTCGACGGTGAGTTCGCTCGTGGGTACTTCTATATCGTCCCTGACAAGTACAAGAAGATCCCCGAAGATGATCCATACGTGGACGCTGTCAAGGGGATTCAGGCCATCTACCACAATACCGAGCTGGCCTTCTGGCGTGACTACGCTGGCGACTTCCACCTCTCCAATGAAGTCATCAAGCTCCTCGAAGACAACGGCTATACCTTCCTGCAGAACCTCGAAGGCTATAGTAAGGCTTACTACAACAAGGAGAAGAAGCTCGCCTTCATCTTCACTGTACCTAAGCAGACCTACCAAGGCCGCTACATCCTCGAGATCCAAGCCACCTACGCTGACCGTGGTAACAAGTCCGCTACCCTCTCAGTGGCTACCCTCTCCGACTATCCCAGCTACCTGCGCGCCCTGCGTGCTCAGCAGGCTGAGGATCGTGCCTTCGCTGCTCAGCTGAAGGCTATCTTCGGGCACTAATCTTCCCGTGTACCGCACCACACGGATAGGGCGTTCGGGCTTCGGCCCGGGCGCCCTATTTCTGTTTCTTCATGAGTGGGGTAGTGCGAACCTATATGGGTCGGCGGGCTGACCTATATAAGTACGAGTGTAGAGCTATATCAGTTTGTTGCTCCACGTAGGGATAAAAGTTGCGGACGAGTAGCAGATAAGTTTGGACTACGTACGTGGCTCTAATATCTACGTACGTGGATGTTTGGATTGACGTGCCTGGTCTTTAAGACTACGTGCGTAGACAGAGGAAAAGTACTACGAGAGGGTGCTTTTTTCTTCACGAGAACGATGCTTTTCCCTCCGCTGGATAAGAGGAATATTCGCGATAAGGCGAAGGGCTTGTGTATCTCTTTGGAGAGGCATATCGGGGAACTTGGCGTGTGATGCCTTAGCACTCTAAATAGAGGGTAGGACTCGCGGCAGCAGTCTCTATATAGGTCAGCCCGCTGACTAATATAGGTTGGATTTGGGCTCCTCTATAGGATGCTTCTCGTGATGTGCTAAGTCGCTCGGAATGTATGGGGTGTGATGTCGAGGTGGAGGTGGCATCTGTGATGAGAATTTCCCCCTTGGGAAGGTGCGGTGTATGACAGTAAAGTGTAAGGCTAACTTTATGCTCATTAGTATTGGATTTACCGAAACAAATCTCTAACTTTGACCCATGGTTGAGGCACAAAGTCTCTGCAAACACAAAACGCCCATGATTGAATCATCAACCTCAGATATGCCCCTGGGTTGCTGAGGCTCACGAAGAATCCCTTCAACTACGTCGGCTTGGGGCGGCCTCCCTCCACGTAGATAGAGCCTTGGAAGCCCTGTTTTCCTTCCACGCAAGACGCTCACCTCTCGGCCACACACACATCGACACACCTCACACCACACGCCTACGACGCACGGAGCTACCACCACAGTACCCTCTTCATAGCTCGTCTGCTGCTCGTCCTCCCTATCGCCTTCTTATGTCTCTGCCCGTAGAGCACTTCGTTCCGTGGGATCTGTAGGCATTCTACACCAGACAAACCCCAGCTGCGCTACCTTGTAGACCGCACGCTTATACCCGTTCCTACCCCTTTCTTCCACCTGCAGGTGACGCTCTTAGCACACACGCTCGTCGCCGAAGTGGAGAGGCCAATGTCCTCCTACTCTGTACCTACCATGAGGTCCATATCTACCTACTTATTAGCGCTCCTGGCGCTCGTCTTCCTCCTCCCTACCAGCTGTAAGCCTGATAGCGACGTCGAGGAAGCCACCCTCGAGCTGTCTCCCTCCACCCTCAACTTCACTAAGGATGGCGGTGAGCAGGTCGTCACGATCACTACCAACCGCGAGAACTGGAGCGCCTTCTCCCCACAAGAAGACGCTTGGGTCAAGCTCAAAGAAGAGGGGAGTACCCTCCGTGTGAGCGTCCCTGCCAACCCTCGTAGCGAAGAGCGCACAACTTCGGTCATCGTCAATGCTGGAGGCCTGCAGCGTCGCATCGCTATCCGTCAGTCAGCCGGTGAGGCAAGCCTCACGCTGGAGCAAACGGTGACCTTCGGCCTCGAAGGAGGCTCTCATCTCATTACCTTCGCTGAGGCTTCGGCAGATGCTAAGGCTGAGCTCGCTGTCCCCACTGACTGGCTGAGCATCTCAGCTGCCAGTGCCAAGGGCTTCACCCTCATCGCAAAGGCCAACGCTACGAAGCTGCGCCGTGCTGCTAAGGTGAACGTCATCCGTGGCAATAGCATTCAGGAGATCGAGGTCGTGCAGGAAGGTCTTCCCTCGACGCTCCTACCCCTCTTGGAGTTCCCCGCTGACCTCTATCAGGTCATCCGCTACGAGCAGGGTCGAGGCCACATTCTCCTCGAGTCTGTCAATGGTGGCGAAGATGAACCCTCGGTCTACCGCTTCCTCACCAAGGATAAGACCGTGCCCTTCATCCAGTACACGTTCAACGTCCCCTCTCAGCCCCGGCTTCATGTCGGCCGAGACCCTCTTCTTCGGCTTCAATCCCAAGGAGGATGTCCCCGCCCTCGAAGCCTACCTCAAGGACCACGGCTTCACGCTCAGCAAGAGCACCGATCAGATGGCCGTCTACACGAGCACGACGATCCCCGTGAGCCTGCAGACGTACTACTTCTCCGATGGCGTGAAGTTGGAGTTCACCTACCAGCCCCAGCAGCCTCAGGCTTACAAGACCTTCACCACGCTGCCTATGACTCGCATGACCGCCTATATGGGCAATCGTGAGCTGAATAAGGCCGGTAAGAAGCGTGCTGAGATCCGCAAGGATGAAGAAGCTCTAGGTAGCGAATACTTCGATGTCGGTGATCCCCTCAGCTGATGTCTATCAGGTGAAGAAGTCCTTCGATGGCGAGGATGTCCGTGCCTATCTCTTCGTCGTGGCTAACCCTGACAAGGGGATCGCAGAGGATGATCCCTACATCGATGTCTGCGTCGGGGTCAATGCCTTCTTCCCCATCACTATGGGTTACTGGCAAGATAAGATCACCGGAAAGCACTATCTGACCAATGAAGTGCGTTCATTCTTTGCAGGGGTAGGCTATCCCTACCTCGGGAAGCTAAAGAATGGCGACTACGCCTTCTATAATAAGGAGCGGCTCCAGGTGTATGTCTTGCGCGCAGTAGATGATGGGGCGACCCAGGTACTGCAAGTCCAGTCGATCTACGCTAAGGTCAAGAGTGCCAATGCCTCCCTCGCTTCCCAGCTCGACTATCGAGCCTCGGTCAAGCAGCGTCGTGAGGATCTGCGCCGACTGAGCGAACTCGTCGCACCACGTGCGCTACGTCGGGCTTCCCATTAGTATTATCGTAGCCAGATAGAGGCTTTAGGGCCTTGGCTCCTTATCTAATTTATATCCCGTTTTTAGATCTGCTTATGAAGCGTACATCTCATCTGCTCCTGCCCCTCTTCGTGGGGGCCCTCTCCCTCAGCTCGTGTAGCCGTAGTGGCAATGGCTCGGGGGACGAACCTAATCCCAGACCCCGTCCTACGGTCCCGATAGACAACGGGCGCTACACCCTCCCCTTGCTCATCTATCCCTCTACGCTCGATGCCATCAAGGTCTACGAAGCGAAGCAGGGTAGCGTGCTCGAGTCGGTAGAAGAGTTCCCTGCTGGGAAGTACTACAATTACAAGCCCAAGAGTGAGGACGTCCTGAGTATAACCTACATGTATGGCAATGCGTCTGTCGCAGGCTTTGAAACCGTATTTGTAGCCTACAAGGATCCCAAGCTGGTGATTAACAATAAGGAGTTTGATGAGGTCGTCGCTCGCCATGGCTTCTACGATAGTGGAGCTTATTCGGAGGGTCGTACTACTTGGAACTACTACAAGAATAAGTACTATCCCGAGCTGCGACTTCTCGTGCGTGAGAAGAATGGTAAGGGGCTGCTTGAGTTCAGATACGAGCCTACGCAGTATCCCAATGAGCGCTATCCGACCTTCTCGAAGGTGCCCATGCAGAATCTGCTCCACTACCTCGAGAATCCCTTGAAGGGCTTTGCCGGCAAGACGATCGATGAGGTCAGCGCCTTTGAGGAGAAGCTGGGGAGCGAAGAGCATATCTCCTATGGGAGTCGCACCTACGAGGTGAAGACCTCCTTTGATGGAGAGTACAAGCGTACCTATTTCTTCTACGACCATGGTGATGAAAAAGTATGGTCGTGAAGGGTAAGTACAGGAGCATCTATAGGATCAGATGTCGGTACAAGAATCTTGGTCTGGGGATCCGCTACGACGCACGAGGTACGAGCTATGTCGCCACCGATGAACTTACACGTCTGATGGAGAAGGCTGGCTTCACTTTCCTTGGTACTCCTCAGCGACTCTTCCGGAATTATGGTACGCGTCTGACTTACGGCTTCGATATCTGGGGGGGAGAAGACCCCGACAGAACTCGTGAGGGGGTCGAGCTCGTCGCGAATGTCTACTACGACAAGGACTAAGTATCTTACTCAACCTCTATAGATAAACTCCCGCTGGAGGCGGGGAGATCTCGCCCCGCCTCCAGCTTTTCCTCTCCATATCAAATCAGACTGCTTATAACGAACAGCTACTTTTCTTCCTTTCACACCTTCCACACACCACGCGCAATTTTACCACCATGAGACGCTTTCCACTTTACCCTTCTTGGGGTCTTGAGCGTATTCCTACTCAGCCTCCTTTGCCCCTCCTGTCGCCCTCAGAGCGATGTGGAGGAAGCTACCCTCGAACTCTCTGCCACCGCTCTGACGCTCCCACGTGAGGGCACGGCGCAGACCCTCACCATCACGACGAACCAGTCCAGCTGGTCAGCCTTCTCCCCGCAGGAGGCTACGTGGATCACCCTACGACAGGAGGGCAATACCCTCTATGTCGGAGCGCAAGCGAATGCCTCTGGGCAGGAGCGCACGGGTGCTGTCCTCGTCCAAGCTGGCGGCCTGCAGCGTCGCGTCACTGTGCATCAGACGGCGGCCGACGTCCTCCTGGAGGCTCCTGAGTCGGTCGTGCTCCAAGCTGAGGGCGGGTCAAGCGAGGTCAGCTTCGAGTGCAATAGCGATGCCCTCACCATCGAGCTGGCCGAGGGTGCCTCTTGGCTTCGTGTCGATAAGCGCACGGCTAAGACGTTCACTCTCGTCGCAGAGGCCAATGCCGACAAGCACAACCGCACGGCTAAGATCACCCTCACCGCAGGGACGGCCGTCCGTGAGCTGGAGGTCACCCAGCTGGGACTCACTCCCTACATCTTCCCCATGCTGACCTTCCCCTCACGTCTCTATGACATCGTTCGCTACGAGCATGAGCGAGGCAATACGCTCCTCTACTCCCGTGAGGAGACGAAGGAGCAGTACCCCAGCTTCCGCTTCCTCACCAAGAGCCAGGTCGTGCCACTCATCGAGTATCAGTTCAGTGCGACGAATAGCCCCGGCTTCTCTATCGCTACCCTCATCTATACGGATAAGGACCTCGTCAAGGGGAACAAGGACTTTCGACGAAGCCGTAGCTGCCTATGGCTTTGTCAAGCAGAGCTCTTCGCCCGACCTCGTCTACACGCTGTATGAGAATCCGAAGCTCCCTCTGCAGCTCCTCGTGACGATCTTCACAGGGAGGGGCGAAGGTGCAGTTTCGTCTACAACCCCACGCAGACGAAGCCTTTCCCCACCTTCAGCGAGATGCCTCTGAAGCGCCAGATCGAGTTCCTCGGGAGCCGTGAGCTGGATATCATGGGCAAGAAGCAGGAGGATGTACGTGCCTTCGAGCAGACCGAGGGGAGCGAACGCATTGAGAATACCCCCGACTTCTACGACCTCTTCAAGCCCAAGCGCTCCCTTCCAAGATGAGATCATCCGCGGCTACTTCTACATCATCACTCCCCGACGCAGATGGACGACCCCTATCTGGGTGTCGTGAATAGCGTCTTGGGATACTTCCCCCAGCTCGAGCGTGCTCTGTGGTACGATGAGATCGACGGGCACTATCACCTCACTGATGAGGTGATGAAGCTCTTCACCTCCGCCGGCTACGAGTATATGGGCCAAACGCAGAATGCCAGCTATGCCTTCGCTAATCGTGCGAAGAACTTAGCTTACACCATACGTATCTTCTTCTATCAGGAGCAGCGCGTCCTCGACGTCCAGGCTTACTACACCGAGATCGATGATGGGTCGAATTCCGTCCAGGAGTTCATGAACCACCGCACCTCACAGAAGAAGCGTGCCGCCTTCCTCCGTCGTCTGGATGCCCTCTCTCAGCGCACCATACGCTGAGTGCTCCAAGTTTATATCCACTAACTAACAACACGTAAGATGAGAAAGACAATCAGCCGTATCTTGGGTCTTTCCGCCCTCCTCGCCCTATTCCCCGCCTGTAGCCCACAGAGCGACGTAGAGGAGGCCACCCTGGATCTCTCCACCGAGACGCTGACCTTCACTAAGGAGGCTTCAGAGCAGACCCTCACCGTCTCGACGAACAAGGAAAGTTGGTCCGCCCTCTCCCCACAGGAAGCCACCTGGCTAAGCCTCACGCAGGAGGGCAACACTCTGAAGGTCCGTGCTGAGGCCAATGACCTGGGCAACGACCGCGTCGGCTCGGTCATCGTCAATGCCGGTGGCCTGCAGAAGCGCGTCACCGTCCGTCAGGCCTCTGGCGACGTCATCCTCGCCACCGACCTTGAGCGCCTTGTCTTCCCCATCGAAGGGGGTACGAAGAAGGTCGTCTTCGAGAGCAATACCACTGCTAAGGTGGAGATCGGAGCCGAAGCCTCTTGGCTCAAGCTCGCCGAAGTGACGAAGTCAAGCTTCACCCTCGCCGCTGAGCGCAACGAAAGCGATGCTCCCCGCTCGGTGAAGGTCGTCATCACGGCTGGTGCCCAGCTCAAGGAGATCGAGGTCACTCAGGATGGTGCCAACCAGTACGTCCTGCCCCTGCAGCAGTTCCCCGCTGGGCTCAAGGATGTCATCCGCTTCGAGCGTGGTCGTCTGAGCGAGCTGACGCGTAGCTTCACCCGTGGTAGCGCCGTCGTCTTCCGCTATGCTACGCAGAGCGAGCTCTTCCCTCTGATCGAGTATGAGTTCGAGCACGAGCGTAGCAAGGGTTTCCAGGCCACGATCCAGCTCTGTCTCGATGACAAGACGGTGAAGGACAATCCTACCTTCGTCGCCTACCTGCAGGGCCGTGGCTATCAGAAGTCCGACGCTCTGAGCAATGCTGGTCAGGACGTCTATGTACACAGCACCCTTCCCTACAACCTCAATGTAGCCTTCGACTCCTCGGGCGAAGCGCTCCTCGAGACGGTCTATATGCCCCGTCAGCCTAAGGCTTACAAGACCTTCGACCACCTGCCTATGAAGCAGCTGCTGGCTCTGAACTGTGACCGCGGTCGTGGTATCCACGGCTACAAGCGAGATGATGTCGCTAAGAAGGAGGTCGAATGGAAGGGCGAACTTGATGTGAAGGACCCCCGAGCTAATCGCGAAGACTACCAGCGCTTCATCGCTAAGGGTTCGCTCGAAGGTGAGTCCCACCGTGGCTACTTCTACCTCCAGCCCAGCGAAGATATCCCTGCTGATGACCCCTTCGTAGGCGAAGTCTTCACGACGCAGGCCATCTTCGCCGACGTCACGCTCGGCTTCTGGACCGACCCTCTCGGCAAGTCCTATGTGACGAGGGAGATGGAGCAGCTCCTCAAGGATAATGGCTACAACTACCTCCGTACGCTCAATGGTGGCTTCGTCGCCTACTACAATGCTGCGGAGAAGGCTGCCTACATCCTGCACCCTGCCCAGCTGGATGGTAAGCCCGTCCTCGAGATCCAGACCTTCCTCGTCGAGCTGCCTGGTGGTGCTGGCTCTGCTCCCCGCCTGAAGGCTGCTAAGAAGGAAAACCTCTTCGAGCGCCGTGCTCGCATCGTAGAGACCATCAGCCGTCATCTGCAGAAGACGCGTCGCCTCCAGTCCCGCCGCTGATACACATCATTCACTCGTGCTGGCGGGTACCTCCCGCCAGCACGCTCCAAATTACTTACTTCTAATATGAAGCATCTACTGAACTTACTTGGTGCCCTCGCGCTCCTAATGCTCCTCCCTCCTGTCAAGGGGCAGAGCGATGTGGAGGAGGCTACCCTGGATCTCTCCGCAGAGAGCTTGACTTTTGCTAAAGAAGCCAGCGAACAGACCGTGACTATCTCGACGAATCGTGATACTTGGATGGCCTTCTCCCCGCAAGAGGCCTCCTGGATTACCCTTCGTCAGGAAGGTAATACCCTCCATGTGAAGGCCGAGGCTAACGAGATGGGCCGTGAGCGTACAGGGGCTGTCATCGTCAATGCTGGTGGTACCCAGCGTCGTATCTCCGTTCGCCAGAGTGCTGCTGATATTCTGCTCCAGCCTGAGACTATGCAGATCTCCTTCTTCCGCGAAGGGGGGCGTAAGACGGTGAGCCTTAAGACGAATGCAGCTGACCTACGTGTCGATCTGGCTCCTGGCACAGACTGGCTGACGGTCGAGTCACAGAGCCGTGACGGCTTCACCCTCGTAGCAAAGCCTACGACGGAGAAGCTTCGCCGCACGACCAAGGTGACTATCGCCAGCGGCAATAGCGTCCAAGAGCTCGCTGTAGAGCAGGAGGGTTCACTGCCCTATGTCTTGCCACTTCTCACCTTCCCAGCACGTCTTAGCGAGGTGATGCAGTATGAGCAGGGTCGAGGGCATATCATGGTGCGCGTCCCCGATGGTTTCTCGAGCAATGCCTCCTATCGGTTTATGACTCGCAGTAAGCTCATCCCTTATATTGAGTATCAGTACAGTCAGGACAACGACGAGGTTCTACTATGCTACTCGTACGCAGTGTACCGATATCTCGCTGGTCAAGGACAATCCTGATTTCGAAGCCTTCCTCCTCGAGTATGGCTTCACTCGCGATCATGAAGAGAAGGCAGGCAAGGTGATTGTTTATACGAAGAAGGACTTCCCAGCAGTCCTCTCCGTTGTCTTCGGGACAGATGATGCTTCCATTCGCACAGTCTATCTGGCTATCCAGGATAAGGCTTATCCCACCTTCACTAAGCTCCCTGATGCATCGTCAAGATGCCTTCCTCGGCAGTCGTCCTTTAGGGCAAGCTTGGAGCCTCGCAGGATGAGGTGCGTGCTCAGGAGAAGACTTGGAAGAGCAGCTTGGATACGAAGATCAGTGAGCCTGGATACGATCGCTTCATCCCTGAGTCTACTACGGGAGATCGTGAGGCTGAGCTGCTCCGTGGCTACTTCTACACGACAGCTGATGCCGAGATCCCCGAGGGTGACCCCTATATCAATCATGTCCAAGGGCTGCAGGCTGCGTATGCTGATCTGAGTCTGGCCTTCTGGCGTGACCCCGTCGGTAAGCTCCACCTGACGCGTGAAGTCATGGAATTTATGGCTGCTGCGGGCTTCCCCTTCTATGGTACGTTCCCTGGCGGGAATGAAGCCTTCTTCAACAAGAAGACTAGGTAAGGCCTATATCTTCACACCTGTGAAGGAGGGCGGGAAGTCGATCCCCTGAGATCCAGTGCTACTATGACAAGCCTTCGGCTGATGCTTCGGCTATCCGTAGCTCGCTGGAGCGCCATCTCGCTCGTCGCAAGAAGTAGCCCCATGCCATCCGATCAATCTTCACTATAATCTCCATACACACTACAAGAGTCGCACAGCACACACATCACTACCACCACTAAGGACACCACAGCAAGATGCATCGCCCTGATCGTGCATCTCATGGTGGGTGACTCACCTCCAGCCCACCGCCTCCCATGACCCGCATCTCGCAGCCGTGGGAGGGGTTAGCCCCTCCCATAGGCTGATGGGGATGAAGACAAGTAAGTCCTCCATCTCCACCTTCCCTCTGGCCCGCATACCCGCCTCACTAACCTCGGGATGCCCGCCCAACGATCTTCCCTCCTGCGCCCCTCGTGGTGAAGTCCCTTCCAGCGACAGGCGCCTTAGTCTAAACACACATATAAGACTACGACAATGAAACGATCTATACTGACCCTGTCACTTCTTTCGGCACTGGCCGTCACCTCCTGTCAGCGGGATTTCGATGAAGTGACACCTCAGAGAGAGCCTCAGGCCTCTGAGACCGGTAGCCCCACTACACCTGCTCGTGCCTTCCTGTCCACCCAAGGGGCAGAGGCTGGGGTCCTCTATTTCCGCATCCAGCGCTCAGCCAAGAGCAGCCTTCGTGCCTTCGATGCTAATGGCGCTTCGATGAATTCTTTGCCCTCGCAGATGGCTCAGTCCCTGCGTAGCATCGGCACCGAATCCCTCGAGCCCCTCTTCCCCATTGACCCTCGCTTCGAGGAACGTATGCGCCGCGAAGGTCTGGACCTCTGGTACGTCGTCCGCTTCAATAAGCAGCAGGATCTCCAGGGGGCCATGCAGACTCTTGCCTCTACGCCCGAGATCGAATACACCGAGCCTGTCTACGAAATCGCTCGTCTACGGGCAAGGCTGTAGCTGTCGATGCTCCTCGTAGAAGCGATGCTCCTGCAGCTCCCTTCGATGATCCTATGCTCGGCGACCAATGGCACTACAACAATACCGGCCGCTTCCCTCGCAGCGTCGCTGGTGCTGACATCGGCCTCTTCAAGGCTTGGGAAAAGGAAACAGGTAAGCCTAACGTCATCGTCGCTATCACCGACGGTGGTATCGATATCACTCACCCTGACCTGAAGGATAACCTCTTTGTCAATGTGAAGGAGCTCAATGGTCAGGAAGGTGTCGACGATGATGGCAACGGCTTCATCGATGATATCAACGGCTTCAACTTCATCCACAACAATGGTAAGATCTACCCCGACGATGAGTCCCACGGTACGCACGTCGCAGGTACGGTCGCTGCCCGCAACAACAACGGTATCGGCGTCGCTGGTATCGCTGGGGGGGATGGTACCGATGGCTCTGGAGCTCGCCTGATGAGCTGTCAGATCTTCGGGGGCGAACGTGAAGGCGGTAACAGTGCCAACGCTATCGTCTACAGTGCTAATAATGGTGCTGTCATCAGCCAGAACTCTTGGGGCTATATCTACAAGGCCAACATCACCGCTATCCCTCAGAGCCAGAAGGCTGCTATCGACTACTTCATCAAGTACGCTGGCTGCGACAAGGATGGTAATCAGCTGCCCAACTCGCCTATGAAGGGTGGGGTAGTCATCTTCGCTGCTGGTAACGATGGGCTGGACTACCGCTCCTTCCCAGGGGCTTATCCTCCTGTCGTGGCCGTCGGTTCGATGGCTCCTGACTGGAAGTCTGCCTACTACTCCAACCGTGGGGACTGGGTCGATATCACGGCTCCTGGTGGTGACGCTCACTATCCTCAGGGCGAAGTCCTCAGTACGCTCTCCAAGAAGATCGCGGGTAAGGACTATGGCTACATGCAGGGTACTTCGATGGCTTGTCCTCACGTATCCGGTATCGCTGCCCTTATCGTCTCGCACTTCGGCCGTCAGGGCTTCACGAACGTCGAGTGTCAGCAGCGTCTGCTCGGTGCCTGAAGGCTCAGAATATTGATGCACTCACGGGCCACCCAGGTCGTATGGGTCGTGGCTATATCGATGCTTCGGCTGTCTTCGCTGAAAAACAAGGGCAAGGCTCCCTGCTAAGGTCTCTCAGATCAATGTCGACGAAGTCTCCTTCGTCACGGCCAACATCTCTTGGGCTGCTGTCAGCGACGAAGACGATGGTACGCCTGTCGAATACAACGTCTACCTCTCCGAAAAAGGCGATCACTGATGCTAATGCTAAGGATGTCCACTATGCCAAGATCAATGCTACGGGCTATGCTCCTGGCACGAAGATGTTCCTCCCGCTGAGTGCTCTGACGGAGAACACCAGCTACCATATTGCTATTGAAGCTATCGACCGCTGGGGTCTCAAGTCGGGCCTGACGATGGGGCAGTTCAAGACGAAGAAGAATAATCCTCCTGTGCTGACGCTCTCTACCGACAAGAGGATCCGCGTCTCTGCTCTTACGAAGGAAACCTTCTCCGTCACCTTCTCTGATCCAGACCAGCAGAAGGTCAGCATCAATGTCGCTGGCGAAACCCGTGGGGTAAGCTATCAGATCAGCGGTGATAAGGTCATCTTCTCTCTGCGTGCTGTAGCTCCTGTGGGTAATCATGAGATCAAGATCACGGCTACCGACGTCCTCGGGGCAAAGACCGAGCTGACGGTCCCCTTCGAAGTCTACACCTATAAGGCTCCTGCCTTCATCGCCTCCCTCGGCAACCATGTCGTCGGGATGGGTCAGTCCACAATGGTAGAGGTAGCATCTTCCCTCGAGAAGAGTGATGGCGTGACCATTACCTATAAGGCCAGTGTCGCTGACGGCTCTATCGCTTCGGCTACTATCGCTGAAGATGGTAAGCTCACGATCCGTGGTCTGAAGACCGGTACGACTCAGGTCCAGGTAGAGGCCTCTGATGGTATCAGCACGCCCGTGCAGACGTCTGTCGCTGTCCGTGTCGTCAAGGATGCCTCTGAGCCCGTCTACTCAGTCTATCCTATCCCCGCTACGACAGAGCTGAACATCGTGCTGAATCCCGCTATCCAGCGCGCTAATATCCAGATCTACTCCCTCTCCGGTGTCAAGGCCCTTGACCGTGACTACACCGTCGCTGGGATTGGTAAGGTGAAGCTCCTCGTCAAGAACCTCGCCCCAGGCGCCTACACGCTCCGTGTACAGTCCGCTCAGGGTAGCTACACTAAGGCTTTTGTCAAGAAATAACGCATCCTACCCATGAATACCAAAGCATCTATCCTGCTGCTCGCAGCCGGGCTCTGCGCTACCTCCACGCTGCAAGCCCAGAAGATCAAGGGGACACGTGCCCTGCCTATCCTCGAGTATGCTCAGAGTGCACAGACGGCAGCCCTCGGGGGGAACCACTATGGTGAGAGCGATGTATCTCATCTCTACACCAACCCCACCTCGCTCCTCTATGGCGAGACGGTCCTCTCTCTCGGTGGTGGTCTTCGTACCCTCGGCAAGGTCGAGGGCTTCGATGGCACGAATAGCCTCTACAACGCTTCGCTCGGCATCTGCGTCGGACGTCATGCCTTCTTCGGTGGCTTCCGCTATCTCGGTGGTATGAAGTACACGCCGATTGATCAGAACGAGAATGCTAAGAAGAAGACGCGCCAGCTCTTCGACTACACTGTCGACCTCGGCTATGCTATCCGTATGGGCGCCTTCTCTGCCTACGCTAAGGGGAGCTACGTCTACACCGACCAAGGGGCTGCTGCCTCGACGATGGTCTTCGGTGGGGGCGTCTTCCTCCGCAGTAGCGAAGAGCCATCCGCTACGGGGCTGAACTTCATCCTCGGTGCGAAGGTCGATAACCTCGGTGCGAAAGTACAAGCAGAGCGCCAAGAGTATCTCGACTCATGCCCCCGCCTATGCGGGTGCGGGCGGTGAGATCAGCTACGGCGTCAGCGGTGAGCATCGTCTGGCGCTCGGCGCAGGCGTAGACTACTTCTTTGCTCCTTCGAATGCCGCATCAAGTGCTATCCACTTTGGTGGGGAATACCTCTACCACCAGCTCGTAGCACTGCGTGCCGGCTATCAGTATGATACCAATGGTGCGAGGGGCATGAGTGCAGGGCTCGGCCTGCGCTTCAAGCCCATAGCCCTCGATGCCACGTATATGGCACCGACCTACTCTGGAGGGAAATCCTCTCTCTGGGTTACAGTTGGCCTAAGTTTATAGGCAAGCTGCGGTTTGTTTGTTAGTGAGTAGGCGCAGGGATCTCTCGTAGATCTCTGCGCCTACCTATTTTATTTGCCCAGCGACAGTATGTCGCAAGCTGTGGCACCGAGGGCGCAGGCACTCCTCGCTCCTATGCTGGGAGATCCTGCGCTCTAGCTCCGAATTTTCCTTGACTTTGTATAGCTCTTCTTCCCGAGGAGCATGGGTTTATCCTTCGTACCAATAGAGATAGACTTATATCCAGGCACGTAGATTTATCATCCACGTGAGTGGCTTATATCGTCTATGTGCCTAGATATAAGGACTACGCACCAAGATATAGGCATATGAGTACTGCTCATGACTTCCCCCACCGCAGAGGACGAAGAATAGCTGCGGGGCTGGAGGCTGGTTGCAGTAGTAGAGTGCCCTTTTCGCTGAGCTGTCTGCTACAAACGCATTGCGCCCCTACCTCACTCGGGAGATAGGGGCGCAATGCGCTTTGCTGTAAGGGCGACTTAGCGGCGCGTGTAGATGATACCAGCAGCCACTTCCCCCGCCTTCTCTTCACCAGCGAGAGCCGTGATGATCTCGAGAGCAAAGTCGAAGGTATAACCCGCGGACTTAGCCGTGATGATGTGCCCGCTCTTGACGACGGGAGCCTCGGAGATCTTAGCACCCTTGAGGTTCTTCTCAAAGCCAGGGTAGGCGATAGCTTCCTTCCCCTCGAGGAGATCAGCACCTCCGAAGACGGAGGGCGCAGCGCAGATAGCGCAGAGGAGCTTACCTTCTTGGTTGGCTTCGCGGATGAGCTGGTGCAAGCGCTGTGAAGCGTCGAGGTTCGTCACACCAGGGAGTCCACCAGGGAGGACGAGTGCTAGGACGTCATCGTTGTAGACCTCGCTGATAGAGAGGTCGGCGTGGATGGCGATACCATGTGCCCCGGTGACGTTGGGCTCCAGACCGACGGCCACGACGTGTGTGGGCAGGCCTGCACGGCGCAGGAGGTCAATCGTCCCGATGGCCTCGATTTCTTCAAAGCCTTCCGCAAGGAAGACGTACACGTTCTTAGACATATGAATAACTTGGTATAAAGGTTAGTCGGCCTTAGGCTCGGATCTTGAAGTGGTAGGTGATACTACCTTCTTGCTCGTCAGAGCCTGGCACGGCGTTGAAGCGCGTCTTACGTGCCGCCTCAAGGGCAGCGGCACGGACGGAGGGATCAGCGATGTTGGTCCCTGGCGCGATGGTAGCACGGATCACCGAGCCATTGCCATCGACGACGATACGCACACGCACGTTGCCCTCGACAGCACGCTGTACGCGAGGGGCGACGAGAGCACCGCCGTTGCTGATGATCTTACGTCCAGAGAGTGCATAGCTGGAGGGGCTTCCGTTGGGATCCCCCTGATTGCCCGTGCCAGAGGCAGCCGTACCTTGACTACCTGCTTGCCCAGCCTGCTTACCGAAAGCACCCGCTACGGAGTTGCCTATCTGCTGGCTTTGGGCACGACGGGAGGCGGCGAGAGCTTCAGCAGCTCGCTGTGCAGCCTCGGCCTTGGCCTTAGCTTGACGCTCGGCCTCAGCGCGTCGGGTAGCCTCTACCTGCAGACTCTGCTCATGCTGCTGGGTCTGTAGGGGCTGGTCTACCTCACGAGTGCGAGTGGGGGCGCTGCGCCTTGGGCTGTGGCGCAGGTGGCGTGGGAGGAGTAGGGGGAGCGACCTTGGGAGGGGCTGCTACCTTAGGGAGCGGGCTCAGTGACGTCGGGTGTACCTCCAGGCTCTATGGCCCCTGCTGCAGAGGCCACGTTACCCACATTGACCGCGATGAGTACCTCCGTTGGCTTGGGGGCAGGGCGGTCACTGCTGAGCTTGAGGACCCAGAGTAGGAGGAGGAAGAGGACGTGGCAAGCCACAGTCACCAGGGCGGCGACGGCTCCACGGCGTGGGGCGGCGGGATCGGTCTGTGGCATGAGGCTTATTGGACTGGCTCGCTCTCGGCACGCGTCGCCAGGACTACCTTGAGGGAGGCCTGAGCAGCAGCGTTGATGACGGCGACGACCTCCTTGTAGGGCACGGTCTCATCGGCCTGTACAGAGACGAAGGCCTCGGGGTGCTCTGCGGCGAAGATACCCAGCTGCTCCTTGAGCTGATCACGGGTAAGTTCGGTGGGGGTGCCGCGGTCGATCGAGAGATAATAATGCAGGTCGGGAGTCAGCGTGACGCGCGCGGAGGGCGTCTCGGGAGCTGACTGAGGGGCGGAGGTAGGGAGGGTGACCTTGATCGTATTGGGTACGATGATCGTGCTGGTCACCAGGAAGAAGATCAGCAGGAGGAAGATGACGTCCGTCATCGAGGCCATGCTGAAGGTGTCTGCGACTTTGGTCTTACGCTTGAGTGCCATGCGTTCGTGGGTAAGGTGAGATGGGCTACAGCTCAGGGCTTAGTGCACCTCGTTGAGCATGTCCATGAACTCCATCGTCTTGGTCTCCATCTTACCTCCGACCTTGTCGAGCTCAGCGACGAGGTAGTTGTAAGCGAAGAGCGCCACGATACCGACGACAAGACCACCGACAGTGGTCACGAGCGCTTCGTAGATACCGCCCGAGAGGAGCGCTACGTCGACGCCGCCAGAGCCAGCGTTAGCCATGTCGAAGAAGGCACGTACCATACCGGTGACCGTACCGAGGAAGCCGATCATAGGAGCACCGGCAGCGATGGTAGCGAGGATAGGAAGACCCTTCTCCAGACGACCGATCTCGATGTTACCGGCATTCTCGACGATCACGAGGACGTCAGACATGGGGCGACCGATACGGGTAAGACCCTTGCGGATCATACGAGCATAGGGGGTATTGGTGTCCTCACAGAGCTTGATAGCAGAGGGCGTCTTGCCTTCGAGGACATAGTCCTTGATGCGCTCTACGAAGTACTTATCTTCACGACCTGCAGCACGGAGCTGGAGGTACTTCGATACGAAGATGTAGAGAGCCAGGAGTGAGAGTACGAGCAGGACAATCATGATCCAGCCACCCTTGGTAGCCAGGTCGAGGATGGAGAGAGAGGCCTGAGGGGCCGTGTCAGCGAGGGTCTGAGCCAGAGAGGCTGTTGCGGTTGTATCCACGTGAATTATAGTCGATATAAATGTGAAAGGATTGTTTGCTTATTGGGTGGCGCTACTTACCTGCGAGACAAGAGCGGTAGCGGCGGATGGTCTCCTCGAGGCCGAGGTAGAGGGCATCGGAGATGAGTGCATGCCCGATAGAGACCTCAGAGAGGAAGGGGATAGACTCGGAGAAGAAACGGAGGTTCTCCAGACTGAGATCATGCCCAGCGTTGAGAGCCAGCCCGAGCGAGCGAGCGTGCTCTGCTGCCTGGACGAAGGGAGCTACAGCCTTGGCACGATCCGCTGGATAGTCCGAAGCGTAGGGCTCGGTGTAGAGCTCGACGCGGTCAGTGCCAACGGCAGCAGCTGCATCAAGGTTCTTGAGATCCGTACCTACAAAGATCGAGGTGCGTATGCCCCAAGCGTGGAGCTGGCCGAGGATCTCTGTGAGGAAGTCGCGGTGGCGAGCTACATCCCAGCCCGCATTACTCGTCAGAGCATCGGGGGCATCGGGCACTAAGGTCACCTGATGGGGGCGTACCTCTTCGACGAGATCCATGAAGGAGGGGATGGGGTTCCCCCTCGATGTTGAACTCCGTCGTGATCACTCGCTTGAGATCACGCACATCCTGATAGCGGATATGGCGCTCGTCAGGGCGTGGGTGGACGGTGATACCCTGTGCTCCAAAGCGCTCGCAGTCCAGCGCGACCTTGATGAGGTCGGGGACGTTGCCGCCACGAGCATTGCGCAGGGTAGCGATCTTATTTACATTGACGCTTAGTTGAGTCATACGTCGAACTTTATACATTTGTAGACAGGGCGAAGAGCCCCGAAATACAAAGTTAAGTTTATTTGACCTACCTACAATAACTTAACGCTGCTTCAGCTAACCCTATGTATAAGATAGCGCTCATCGCCTCCTCACACCTTGCGGCTCATGCCGCCCATCTTACCGAGCTCCTTCACCTTCTTGATAGGCCTGATGTGAGCCTGTGGTGTGACCGTAGCTTCCATCGTACGCTGACCTCTGACTTCGATCTGCACCCCACGATAGCAGGCTATATACCAGCAGACTACAGTCCGCTGGATATGGACTTTGTCATCAGTCTGGGGGGAGATGGTACGCTGCTGCGTGCCGCTCGTAGGGTCTTTGCCGAAGGCACACCCGTCTTGGGGCTCAACATGGGGCGACTGGGCTTCCTCACGGATCGTAGTATCCAGGAGGCACTCCCACTCTTGTCGCGACTCTTCGATGGCACGTATACGACGGAGCGCCGTATGCTTCTCTCTGTGGAGGTCGATGGTGCGCACTATGGAGAGGCACTCAATGATGTGGCACTCCTCAAGCGTGAGACGGGCTCGATGATCACGCTGCACGCACGCCTTGCTGATACGGAGCTTGCCAGCTACGAGTGTGACGGGCTCGTGATCTCCACACCCTCGGGGTCTACAGCCTATTCGCTCAGCGCCTACGGGCCACTGATGATGCCACAGGTCCGCGCGATGCTTATCACGCCTATTGCACCTCACTCGCTGACGATGCGCCCCTTGGTCATCCCCGAGGACGAGACGATCGAGCTCACCGTCGCAGCACGCAACAATACCTTCCTCATCGTACTGGATGGGCAGACGAAGATCCTGCCTTGTGGCGCGAAGATCACCATCCGTAAGTCGGTAAATAGCCTTTGCCTCCTGCATCTCGACTCCCACTCCTTCACCGACACGCTCCGTAAGAAGCTCCTTTGGGCAGCCCCCGTACGAGAATAAGTCCCTCACAGCAGGAGGCACCCTCGTCCCTCATTGATAAATAAGGACTCCGCCCCAGACCCGTGTCGTCGAGACTGGTCTGGGGCGGAGCTTTTCTTTTCGAAGGGGATTCGCTCCACGAGGGAGCGAGGTCTTCTCTTAGCGACGGATACCGAGTTCCTTGATGATAGCACGGTAACGCTCGATGTCGATCTTCTGAAGGTAGTCGAGCATGCGACGACGCTTACCGATGATCATCTTGAGTGCGCGCTGAGTGCTGTAGTCCTTCTTGTTCTTCTGCAGGTGACCCGTCAGGTGGGCGATGCGGAAGGTGAAGAGGGCAATCTGGCTTTCAGGGCTACCCGTGTCCGTAGCGGACTTACCATACTTTTCGAAGAGCTCGGCCTTCTTAGCTGAATCTAAATACATACTTGTACTTGGGAAATAGTGAAACAAAATACCGCCGTCGTCAGCTCGTCTTCCCTGTCCTGCGGGCTTACCGCAGAAGCGGAAGCAGTCAGACGACGCACGGATCGTGGTGCAAAGGTACAATAAACTCTCCGAATGAGCCACTTGAGATATTGCGCAAGGCCATCTCTTCACAGCTTGCTCTTTCCTCCTTCGAACTTCTCAGCCGAAAGACTCCTACTTTTGAGGGAAGGAGGTACGAGCTGTGAAGAGGTGGGCTTACACAATGTCATATATAGGTATATGAGTGCGTGGATAGAGCTATATAGGATGGCGAAGACAGCTATATAGCTTTGTGAAGTGACCTATGTTAGAGTTGTTGCTCCGCGTAGGGATAAAAGTTGTGGACGAGTGGTAGGTAAGTTGGGGCTACGTACGTGGCTCTAATATCTACGTACGAGGATATTTGGATTTACGTGCCTGGTCTTTAAATCTACGTGCATAGATGCGGAAAAGCCACTACGTGAAGGCGCTTTTCCCTTCAGGAGAAGGACACTTTTCCCTTCGCTGGATAAGAAGAATACTCGCGATAAGGTGAGGGGCTTGTGTATCACTTCGGAGAAGCATATCGGGGAGATGGGCATGCGCTACTCTATACCGCATCGTAAATGAGCCATTTGCTATCCCGAAGTGTTGTATTACAAACCACTTATAAACTCATTAGAAGATGACAACACGATCCATCTCTCATCTGATCATCGGCTTCGGGAAGGCTGGCAAGACCTTGGCAGCTGACCTGGCGAAGCACGGTGAGTCCGTGATCCTCGTAGAGCAAAGCGCTGCGATGTATGGCGGTACTTGTATCAACATTGGCTGTATCCCCCTCCAAGCTCCTGCTGGTCGAGGGCGAGAAGAGCGCTCGTCTTACGGATAAGTCGGCTGCCTTCCAAGCTGCGATGCAGCGCCGTGAGCAACTGACCTCCGCTCTCAGATCTGCCAACTATAATAAGCTGGCTACGATCCCTGGTGTAGAGATCTTGACGGGTACGGCGCGCTTCCTCTCTCCGAATGTGGTCGAAGTCTTGACGGAGAGCGGAGCTTGCCAGATCGAGGCCGAGCGCATCTATATCAATACGGGAGCGCGCCCAGCGACCTTGGCTCTTGAGGGAGCTGACGACAAGCGTATCTATGATAGCACGGGGCTTCTGCAGCTTGACTCGCTCCCCGCACGGCTAGTCATCGTAGGCGGTGGCTATATCTCGCTGGAGTTCGCCTGTATGTATGCGGCCTTCGGGACTGAGGTGACGATCCTCGAGCAGGGGGATACCTTCCTCGCTCGTGAAGATCGCGATGTCGCAGAGGCAATGCTGGCGATGCTCGCCGACCGAGGTGTCAAGGTCGTCCTCCAAGCTGAGACGAAGCGCTTTGTCCCAGGAGAAGAGGCCGTCACCGTAGTGACCTCGCAGGGTGAGTATGTGGCAGAGGCAGTCCTTGTGGCTATTGGTCGTCGTCCCAACGTAGAGGCACTACATCTTGAGGCCGCTGGAGTCCAGCTGACTTCTCGTGGCTTCATCCAGACAGATGAGTATCTACGTGCCGCTCCAAATATCTGGGCGATGGGCGATGTGGCGGGCAGTCCGCAGTTCACCTATGTCTCGCTGGATGACTACCGCATCGTCCGAGATCAGATCTTAGGCGAAGGGAAGCGCACGACGAAGGACCGCCTGCTACTGCCTACCAGCGTCTTCACTACACCATCGCTCTCACAGGTAGGGATGACGGAGACGATGGCCGCTGCCTCGGGTCGCCCCTATGAAGTCAAGCGCTTGCAGACCGTAGCTATCCCCAAGGCGAAGGTCCTTAGCGAGACGCACGGCTTACTGAAGGCTATCGTCGATACCGAGACGGGCCTCATCCTCGGTGCTACGCTCTTCTGCCCTGAGGCACATGAGCTGATCAACCTGCTCAAGCTGGCGATGGATCATCAGATCCCAGCGGAAGCTCTGCGCACGCAGATATTCACGCATCCCACGATTGCAGAAGCGCTGAACGACCTCTTCGCTCCTAACTAGGAATAGGCCTCTCGGTCGCTACATACAAAAGGCTCCGCCCCAGATCCCGTCGTTGAGACGTGTCTGGGGCGGAGCTTTTTAAGTTTCAGTGTGGCGACTGATACCCGTTAGTTCGGGTCGTTCGTCGTCTGGTGACGAGGTGTATTCCCTGCACCCTGATAGGTAGTAGAGAAGAGACGCAGTGCTTGGTAGGTGAGGTTCCATGCCTTCTGCGTGAAGTCGTAGATGCCACCACCTGGCGCAGGCTGTCCCTTGATCCCCTTGCCATAGGTGAAGATGTCCCCGTTGATACCACCATAGGCGAAGCTACGGCGGTAGAAGAGGTCGGAGGTATTGTTGAACTTGTCGACGAGCTTAGCATTGTCGTTGACGACTTGACTAATCTCCTTAGTGAGTAGGTCGGTGATGTAGTTCGGCTTCTCTGTGGTCATACCCCAGTGGAAGTTGATACGGTCGGTGTCGAAGGTGCTACGACGCGTGGGGTCATTGAGCTCAGCACCATCCGCTGCCGTGATATCCTTGTACTGACCTGCAGAGGGGAGCGTACGGGTGATGTAGCCCTTCTGGATGCTTGGATACTTCGTCGCATCCCAGAGCTCAGTGTCGACAGCGGCACGGAGGAGCTGGTTGCTTCCGTCGTACTTGCCCGTGGGGATAGGCGTGTCGTAGAGGTTACCGACGAAGTACTTACCGAGGTAGACAGACTCGATGTCAATGTACTTGACGTAGCGATTGTTCTGAGTGTCTGACCCGACAGGACCCTTGTTGGGGCGTGCCGTGAAGCGCATGAGGCACTGATAGGGGCTACGCTTAGAGTTCCCGAACGAGTTGGGCTCGCGGTAGGTCAAGCGGTAGGCGTAGGAGAGGCCTTCACCCTGGTCCGTGTTGCACCAGTCGATAGCATCGGTCGTGACGAAGTTGCGGTAGCCGAAGGTCGTGGGATCAGCATTCGTCGTCGCATAGGGGAGTTCGAACTGGAGTGCACGATAGCGACCTACCTGATTCTTGGGGTCATGGGCGAAGCGGTCGTTGTGCGTGTTGTCAATGAACTCCATGGGAGTGTAGAGGCTCAGCAGCTCCATCCAGGGCTGTGTGAGGACCTGCACGAAGCCCTTAGCGGAGGTTGAGAAGCCATTCTGGAAGCCGTACTGCGTGACCTTCTTATTCGATACGAGAGGGATATCCAGGTTCTTCGAGTTGTCAGCAACCCATCTCGTGGGGTTGACACCGAAGTACTCCTTGAGCACATAGCCCAGAGCCTGCTTAGGCTGCGTGTAGAACTCTGAGTTGACCGTGTAGGCCTTCCCGAGCTTGAGCGCCTTGTCAGTACCCATGACTGGGGCGATGGTGTAGTTGGGAGCTGTGATTTCTTCGCCAGTAGGGGCCTTTGCACCATTGACATAGACGTGAGTCTGGGCATAGCCGATAGCAGGGCGGTAGGTATTCCCGATGCGCTCGGTGTAGTCGGTCGCCGTCTCGATCCCCTTGACAGGCATAGCCCAGAAGACGATGACGTCAGTGGAGAGTGCGCCACCCTTCTGACAGATGCGGTCACCATCATAGGTAAAGGTCTTCTCATAGAAGGGGGTGTAGTTGCGGCTACACATAGCGTTGGAGATCCACTTATTCCCCGTGTTGACGAAGTAGTCTTGGACGCTGAAGCCCGATGGCGTCATGCCGTCAGAGCGACGGAGGGAGGCCTGGGAGAGGTCGATCTCACCGTCGAACTGTAGGGCATTCGAGCGGAGGGTGAATCCGCTGTACTGCATGTCCTTCTCGCTGTTATTGCGGATGGTCGTCGTCAGCAGGACACCCTGAGGCTTGAGACCAATGACACCGCTGGGGACGAAGACGCGCTGAGAGTTCTCCGTGCGGTTGTAGCTCAAGGGGACCCAGCCAGATGCGTAGGGGACAGGGAGGTCTACCTCGTTAGCGATGCCACCAGGTCCGACGGCCTGACGTGTCTTCGTGACATCGGTCGAAGCGGCCTTGGCGAAGCCTACCTTCAGGTGCTTGGTTTGGGGGTCGAAGTCATTACCCCCAGCGATGATGAGCACCGAGAGTGAAGCCTGATTATTCTTGATGTCCTCTTCGCTGATGCCTACGGGCATGTTGATGTTGAACGTGGCGACCAGCTCATAGGCTTGCTTGCGCGTGTTGTAGTTCCAGCTAGCCTTCTCGTAGGTGAACTGTGTCTGCTTACCAGGAGCCTCTACCTTGTAGATCATCAGGAGATCGCGGGAGGGGTGGTTCGTGACGGTAAGCGTCTTGTTATACTTGGCGATCTTACTCTTGTTGCCTGTCCCCTGGCCGTTATCATCGAGGATATCCTTGGAGGAGCCTTTGGATGCTATAGGTCACCTCCGAGTTGCGGGGATCCCAGTCCAGGGCACGGCCCTGATGGCTGGGGATCTTCCAGCAGCTTAGCGTCGTAGGTGAGGAGGGAGCTCTCGAGTGCGACAGAGACGGGAGCTTCTACGTGTGGGCCCTCGTGATCGGGATCAATGGGGGCGTCACTGTTCTTACTGCAGGAGCTTGCTACAATAGACAGAGCGGCAAGGAAGAGTCCTGAGCGAAAAAAATACGATTCATGTGTGGGGTAACTAAAAAAAACAATATAGGTGATATCTGGATGAACTTAAAGGGCTTCTCCTTCTTCAAAGTCTTCAAAGTCAGCGTCTCCTGAGAACTGCAAGAGGAGATTCACTGTGGCTTCGATCTCGAAGAACTCGGCCTTTAGGGGCGAGGTAATCTGTCAAATGGGTCATCGTGAAAAAGTTGTTGAAAGAAGATAAAGCGCTATCGCACGCCACTGATGATCCTGTCGTCAGTGGGCTGTGCATGATGAGAGAGTGCTCTACGTGCTACGCCGTCCTGCTAAAGAGATGTGCTTAGGGAGGCGCATTGAGGGCTCGTGAGCTACCGGAAAAGTAAGGGGAGAGTGAAGGGTGCACGGCTGTAGATAGGCTCTCAGTGCCCGTGCTGGAGAATTAGACCTAGGGAGAGGTCTGAATGCGCATATAGCGAATGTCTTCCTAGCTTGCAGGGACTTAGAAGCGCTTCTACAAGGCGCTACCAAGCTTAAGCATAGGAAGGGCTACCGCACAAGGCGGCTACGCATGTAAGGGGGATTTGGTGTGAGTGATATCTGCTCGCTCTAACAAGTAGGGCTTTTGTCCATACGCAAATGTGATCAATGCTGTCCTGAGAATGTGGAGCGGGGTGACCCGCTCTCATCGTATGAACGTATGAGGGTATGTAGATAGTACACACTCTCTAATTTATTTTTACTTCGTAGCTGATTTGTATCTATATGTGTAAAGAAAGCGCCTTGTCTTGGAGTGGTAAACTCGCATAGACAAGGCACTTTCTATTATACGTACGGATTATGCTCGGGCAAAAATCACTAAGGAGTCTTCAGCAGGCGCTGGATCTCGCTGAGCTTATTCAGGGCTTCCAGCGGTGTGAGACTGTTGATGTCCACCATCAGCAGGCGCTCGCGGATGTCGGAGAGGACGGGGTCGTCAAGCTGGAAGAAGCTCATCTGTACGCCCCCCGTGATATTGCTACTGGGCTCTGTGACACTGGGTGTGGCGGCTCGGCTGACGTTGACCTCGGCGCTGAGACCCGTGACCTCGTGGATGTGAGCGGACTCGAGCTGACCGAGGATGTCGGTGGCACGGTCGGTGATGCTACGTGGCATGCCGCCGAGGCGTGCGACTTGGATACCGAAGCTATGCTCGCTCCCCCCGCGGACGAGCTTGCGAAGGAAGAGCATGCGCCCGTCGATCTCGCGGGCGGAGACGTTGTAGTTCTTCACGCGCTCGAGACGACCCTCGAGGTCATTGAGCTCGTGGTAGTGCGTAGCGAAGAGGGTCTTGGGGCGCCCGTGGGGATTGTCGTGCAGGTACTCGATGATGGCCCAAGCGATGGAAATCCCATCGTAGGTACTGGTACCACGACCCAGCTCGTCGAAGAGGACGAGGGAGCGAGGCGTGAGGGCGTTGAGGATGCTGGAGGCTTCCCTGCATCTCGACCATGAAGGTCGATTCGCCACGGGAGATATTGTCCGAGGCTCCGACACGGGTGAAGATGCCGTCGGTGAGCCCTGAGGTGGGCGGCTTCGGCAGGGACGAAGGAGCCGATCTGCGCTAAGAGCACAATGAGGGCGGTCTGACGAAGGAGGGCGGACTTACCGCTCATGTTCGGCCCGGTGATGACCATGATCTGCGTCTCCTCGTTGTCGAGGTGTACGTCATTCGGTACGTAGCTCTGCCCGAAGGGGAGCTGCTTCTCGATGACGGGGTGGCGCCCAGCACGGATATCGATGACGAAGCCATCATCGACGACGGGGCAGGCGTAGCGCTCCGTGACGGCCACTTCGGCGAGCGAACTGAGGCAGTCCAGCTCGGCGATGACGCGGGCATCCCTGCTGTAGGGGGCGGACGAAGCGCGAGAGGCGCACAAGGAGCTCACTATAAAGGCGCCCTTCGAGGCTGGCGATACGCTCTTCGGCGCCGAGGATCTTCTCCTCGTACTCCTTGAGCTCGGGGAAGATGTAGCGCTCGGCGTTGGCGAGCGTCTGCTTGCGTGTCCAGTCTTCGGGCACCTTATCATTGTGGGTGGAGCGCACCTCGATGTAGTAGCCGAAGACATTATTATAGGAGACCTTGAGGGAGGGGATACCCGTGCGCTCACTCTCGCGGCGCTGGAGCTCCAGGAGGTATTCCTTGCCGTGGGAGGAGAGGCGACGGAGCTCATCCAGCTCGCTATTCACTCCTGAGGGCGATGGTGATGCCACGACCGAGAGCGGCGGGTGGCTCTTCGGTCAGTGTGTGCTCAATGTCGGAGATGAGCTCGCCCATAGGCTGCAGGCGGCTGGCTATCTTCTGCAGCTCGGCTGAGTCGCTGGAGGCGAGGAGTGAGCCGATCTGCTCCACTTGGCCGAGGGAGGTGGCCAGCTGACGTACCTCACGAGGGAGATGCGTCCCGACGACGGCCTTCGATGCCATGCGCTCGAGGTCCCCGATGCCGATGAGAAGCTCGCTGGTCGTGCGACGCAGGTCGGCCGTACGTACGAGATCCGTCACGACCGACTGGCGGCGGTGGATCTCGGTGAGGTCAATGAGGGGGAAGGAAAGCCAGTGGCGGAGCAGGCGTCCACCCATAGCCGTCTGGGTGTGGTCGATGATGTCGAGTAGGCTCTTGCCCTCCTCGCGGTTCATCGGAGAGAGGATCTCCAGACTGCGGAAGGTGAAGCTATCGAGACGCATGTAGCTCAGGCGGTCAATGCTTCGAAGGGTGGTGATGTGCCCGATCTCGTGGTGGCTCGTCAGCTCGAGGTAGTTGAGGATAGCCCCAGCAGCTGCGATAGAGGCGGGGCGCTGCTCGAGGCCGAAGCCCTTGAGACTCTGCACACCGAAGTGGGCGGTGAGCTTGCGGCGGTTGTTCTCCACAGCAAAGCTCCAGTCCTCGACCTCGAAGATGAAGCCACGGTAGCCGATGACCTTGTCAAAGAGGCTACGGCTCGTGCGCTCAACGAGTACCTCCTTGGGCTGGTAGGAGCTGAGGAGCTTCTCGAGATGCTCGGGGTGCCTTTCGGAGACGACGAATTCGCCCGTCGAGATGTCCAGCAGGGAGACGCTCCCCATGGCACCATCGCTGGAGAGCCAGACGGCAGCCAGATAGTTGTTCTCCTTGCTTCTGAGGACGTTGTCGCCGAGCACGACCCCTGGGGTGACGAGCTCCGTGATGCCACGCTTGACGAGCTTCTTCGTCAGCTTGGGATCCTCGAGCTGGTCGCAGATAGCCACACGACGCCCCGCGCGAACGAGCTTCGGCAGGTAGGTGTCGAGGGCATGGTGGGGAAGCCCGCCAGCTCTACGTGCATCGCAGAGCCGTTGGCACGCTTGGTGAGCGTGATGCCGAGGATCTCGGCGGCAGCTATGGCGTCATCGCTGAAGGTCTCGTAGAAGTCACCGACACGGAAGAGCAGGATAGCATCGGGGTGCTTAGCCTTGAACTCCATGTACTGCTTCATCATTGGGGTCTCTGCGATCTTCTTTGCCATAGTGCGCTTGTGGGGCTTTACCTGAGGGGGATAGGGGAGAGGAGGGGGATTACTGGGCGTCTTGGGGTAGGACGTCACGGAGGAGATCAGCGAAGAACTCTCCACGAGTCAGGCGCCCGTTGTCGACGACGACGCACTCGACCTCACCGCGTGCAGCGAGGCTCCCGTCGAGGTGCAGGATATCCTGATAGAAGACGAGCTTGGGCGCACGCATAGCACAGCGGAGTGCCGAGCGGTAGTGGTCGCCACTGCGCAGGCTCTTCTTATAGGAGATAGATACTTTGGTGACGAAGGCATCCAGGCCATCTTCGTGCATCTTGCCGAAGTTCACGCCCAGGCTCTCGAGGAACTCATGTCGCGTATGCTCCATGTAGTGCTGGTAGTTGGCGTTGTTGACGACGCCCTGTAGGTCGCACTCGTAGTCGCGCACCTTCATCTCGAGGGTGAATAGATATTCCAATGGAGTAGTCTTGATTAGTTTGTCCTCCCCGCAGGCTGGGGCGGTATGGGGTGCCGAAGGTCTGTGGCGGGGCCCTTCCTTACCCTATAATATTGTACGAATGAATGCGGTGCCACACG